>Ga0308019_10000227_pt1 | contig 35007 bp, 34 predicted proteins | sample Neamet284_FD_203135 | JGI IMG/M metagenome (GOLD analysis project Ga0308019, IMG submission 203135) | Marine microbial communities from water near the shore, Antarctic Ocean - #284 | ecosystem: Environmental > Aquatic > Marine > Unclassified | place: Southern Ocean | collected 2014-10-01
CAACAGATACCATCTGTATGTGTCGCATGCTTGCCCTTGGGCGCATCGAACCCTCATCGCCCGTACCCTCCTTGGTCTTGAAGATCACATCACCACAGATGTTGTGGATTGGAGGATGAAGCCAAATGGTTCATGGTCCTTCAACGAGGAAGAAGAAGGGGCAACAGCAGATTCACTCTACGGAGAGGAGAGTTTGGAAGGCGTCTATGCTCGAGCCTTTGCAGGCTGGAAGGAAAGTGGAAGGATTGGTACAGTTCCTGTCCTTTGGGACCGGAAACATTCAACCATCGTCAACAATGAAAGTCGGGAAATTATCAGGATGCTTGACACATTGGCACAGTCAGGACTTGGAAACGGCACGAGCTTGTGCCCAGAGCCCCTGAAGGAAGAAATCGATGCAATGATCGATGCGAATTACGAAGCGGTCAACAATGGCGTCTACAAGTCGGGTTTCGCTCGGACCCAAGACGCCTATGATGAGGCAGTTACGGCTTTATTCAACCGACTTGATGAATTGGAACACCACCTGGCCAACCGTGATTGGTTGGTGGGGGAAGGAAAGGGGCAATTGACTGAAGCGGATGTGTGTTTGTTCCCAACGCTTGCTCGCTTCGATTTGGTGTATGTTGTGCATTTCAAATGCAACCTACGCAGAATCATTGACTATCCAAATTTGCAAGCCTTCATTGAGCGAATTATTAACTTGGAAGGCATTCGAGAAACGTGCCATTGGCACCACATCAAAGCCCACTATTTCTGGTCGCATCAGAACATCAATACGTTCCGAATCATCCCTCTAGGCCCCCTTGATGGGGTCCACACAAGGTAAGTGCTTAGCAAGCATCAGTTGAATCTCATTGCTCTTGCAAAGGTGAACCCAGGGGTCCAACGTCCTCGGTGTGCTGTGTTCAATCAGCGCCGAAGAACTGACGGATCATTGGGTGCATTTCCATCGCCTGTTCCTTTTGGATCTGCTCGTATGTCCTGAGAATAATACCAACAGCCAGCAACAGACCTGTTCCTGACGCGTTACCCACCGTACCGAGCAAGTCGGCACCAGCAGCTAACAGCCCGACGAATGCACCAGAGAAGTAGGTGACCGGAGGAATGTAGTTTTCGAGGATCTTCTCGAGAATTTTGGGGTTCTTACGGAACCCAGGAATCTGCATACCGGTTCGTTCAATTTGCTTTGCAACGTCCTTAGTACCCATGTTGGTGGTATCGATCCAGAACTTCGCGAAGACCATCGAACCGACGGTCATCAGGGCGACATAGAACACCACGTGAACCATGATTTGCGTCAGGCTATGCCCAAACACGTCCCCCTGTTGATTGAGCAATGGCAGCATCCAGTCATTGACACCATTGACCATACTCGCATACCAGGCAAAGCCCCCAGAAGCGGTGGTTTGGCCTGCTTCATAGGTTCCTATGAAACTCGATGCCGAAGCCCAACCTTGACGGCCGAGGATCGGTGTCTGAGAGAGCGTTGGGTGGCTCCAGAAGAGGAGTGAGAACATGTTGATGTTCGCAAGCAAAGCAGCCATCAAGATGACCGGGATGTTCGAAGCGTAGACCAGACGAATTGGATACTTTCCACGATGACCACGGACTTTACCGTGAGTAAGGGGGAGTTCCAGTTTTGAGGATTCGGCATAAGCGACAACTAAGAACACAACAATCGATGAGAACAAGGCGGCAATCGGATTGACGTGCGTCAGCAGCATCGTTTCGAAACCATTGTTGGAAATCATATCAGCGTTCGTCGCTTCACGGAACATGTAGAAAATCATCGGCAATGTACCTGATGGAGGGTTCTGAAGGGAGTAAGGAACGCCAGAGGTAGCTGCGAGAGGTGAGAGTGTACCGACGAAGGTCGATTGCGCCACACCAGCAGCGATGAAGAGGGAGATACCAGATCCAATACCCCACTTGCTGACCAATTCGTCAAGCAAGAACACAAGGTAGGAACCTGCGAACAGCTGGGCTACGATGACAAAGTTAGCCCAACCAAGCCCGTAGGTATTGATCAACATTTCTGTTGGGTCGAGGAAACCGTAAGTCTGTGGAATCGATTCGATTGGAATCATGATCAGGACCAGAAGTTTCTGGACACCCTGGTACATTGCTTTGTCTTCTGTGTCGCCAAGATCCAAACGGATAATTTTCGCACCAGCAAACAATTGCATGATAATCGAACCTGTAACGATTGGACCGATTCCCAAGTGCATGATGGTACCGGAAGCACCGGCCATGATGGAACGGAACCCACTGAACAGGTCAAGCGCTTGGCCTGACAGTCCGTAGAGCATGACGTTGGTCATGGCGAAGTAGATGATGAGAACAAAAGTTGTGGTCCACATCTTTTCGTTGAACCGAACGTGACGTTCTGGCTTGGTAATGGTTGGGTAGACGTCTACGAAGCGTCGTAGAGCGTACAAACGGCTGCTTTTGTCGCCGCCCCACATGAAACATGTAAGGACCGCAGCAGCACCAAATCCAAGAAGCAAAATACCGACGAGGAAGAATCCTACGCCGTCTGCATAACCGCCCCATACCCCTTCAAGCCAGACTTCAGGACGGACATAAAAGACCGCTGTCCCGACCATTGCGAGCCATCCAAGGAGCTTACCATAGCGCCCGATAACAGGGACATCTTTGAGCCCCTCGATCATATCGAATTGGAAGCAAGCCATCGTGTAGCCAACATAAACCAAAGAGAAGACAATTCCGAACAATGCGGCATCGCGAGCTGCGCCAACGCTGTTTAGATCATCTTTCGCCCAGTAGACGAGGAGACCCCAGTAGAGTACACCTGTCAAGGCAACGGCCCATGGAATTGGCTTGTGCTTCATTGTTCATCCTCCTTTATTGGTAGCGGTACGTGGTTATGAAAATTGAGGTCCATTCTGTTGTAAGAACTCAGTCTTCGTTCTGTTCTTCGTCGTCGCCAAGGTCCACGGACCCACCGGCGGCTTCGATCTTTTCAACAGCCTTTGCACTTGCTTCCTCAACGATAACGGTGAGGGCAGAGTTAATTCGGCCGCTGCCAAGGATTTTGTCGATCCCTAGTTCTGTGAGGTTGATGGTGTCTTTACCATCCGCCATATCTTCGAGTTGGCTGACGTTTACGGTAATGTAAACGGTCCGGAGCGTTGGGTGACGGTTGAAACCGTGCATGCCCCAATGGTTGGGCATGTACTTGATTCTGGTCATTACGCGGTGCTTGTTGATACCAGCGTTTCCTCGGCCACCACGCTTACCTGCTCCACGACCAGCTTTCTTGCCACGGCCATGGTATCGGTTGCGTCCACGATGCTTGTTTGCTTTTGTTCCCATTCATCATCACCTCAAATCATTCGCTCAACGAGCGCACCAATTGCTTCGCCCCGAGGGCCGAGAGCGCCTCCAACGACAAAGGAGCGCTTGATGCCGCCCCATCCTTTCGGACCTCGTGGAGGGTGGAGTCGGAAGACTCTCTTCAAATCTGGACATGCCTTAACTGTGGTCTCGCCGGAGGCGATGGCCTTAGCGAAGGCAGCCATGTTTGAGTATTCTGTGTGCTCTGCAACGATCTCGTCGGTCAGTGGAGCGTCGCCGACCATTCGGCCACGACCGCTCAACATTTTCTCGACCAGTTCTTCGGTTGCTTCGCCCCAGGTGACGTAATCCTTGGCCTTTTGAAGCATGCCACGGTACTGTTCATTGTCTGGGATGATCACTGCGTGGTTGACCTTGGTCAGGTTCAAGTGCAACATCGTATCTTTGATGGTGCGCTCAACGCCCACGTTACTTCGTGCTCGTACAACAATCCAACTCATTCGAGCATCCTCCCTTTATGGATGAACAGTCGTTCACGTAATTCCTCAGGAACACGGGTGGTGTTGAGGTTATGCAAAGCGTTGAATGTAGCTGCTGCATAATTGATTGTTGTGCGGGTTTGTCCCTTGGTTCGTGAAAGAACGTCGGTGACGCCTGCAAGGTCGAGAACACGCTTACCGGTTTGACCGATAACGAGACCTTTGCCCTTTGCGGCAGGCATCAAGGTCACACGGGTTGATGCCGAGCGACCATGAGTCTTGAAGGGAATCGAGGTACCAGGACCAGACGATGATTCCCAAGAACCGTTTCCGCGTTGAACCGCAATGAGGTTCAACTTTGCTGCGGTGATGGCCTTACGAATTGCTGTTGCAACTTCCTTTGCCTTAGCCATACCCAAGCCGACATAGCCGTCTCGGTTACCGACGCAAGCCATGACGTTGAAGCGGACACGTCGTCCACTGTCGGTCATGCGTTGAACCATGTTGACCTTGATGACATCGTCTTCGAGGTTAGGGATCAGTGCATCGACGATTTCGACTTCACGGATTGGCAGGCCAGTGGCCAATGCTTGCTCGTAGGTCAGGATTTCTCCAGCCATGACAGCGTGACCCAAGCGTGTGCGTGGGACCCACTTTCGTAGAGCAAGGATTGGATCGTCTTGGTTTCGACGTTTTGGACGGCGACCTTCGACTTTTTCCTCGGGTTCTTCAGGCGCATATGCTTGCATAAGACCTGGGGCCATTTGTTGAACTTCTTCTTCTGTCATCAGTATGCCTCCTCGATGGATTTCTTTGTGCTTGCAACGGCGTCAGCGATGTTATCGCCGATGTGTGCACCGTTAATGCGGTCTTCTTCAGGCAAGACTTGTTCCCCGTGAGGAATGTCAAGGCCTGCGTCGACCATACCCTTGAGCGCAGCGAAGACACGACCACCAACTGGGGTCGCAGCAAGGCCAACGTCAAGAACTGCTTCTTCGCAGCCATGAGCCATAGCGGCTTTGCCCATTGCAAAGCCAACAAGGTAGGATGCAGGGACAGACTTCTGAGAGAAGTCTTCTGGCCATCCGTACTTTTTGGTGAGGTCGGAACCTGTGACGGTCACCTTGACGAGGTCACCAGAGGCTTCCCAGTCCACCAGTTGGCAGGTTGTACGGGTGTTGGACACTCGAACAACAGCGCGGGACTTGCGTCCACGCAGGAGCTTCAGACGGCGACGGTAGTCGGTGAGACCGGCCTTTCGTCGGCGGAAGATGGATCGGCGTTGTGTACCTCGCATCACTCATCACCTCCGCTTAGGGTTACGCCTTCAATGGTCATCTGAGAGCGCAGGTGGGCGATGGAACGGTATGAACCGCCCTTGGCCTTGAGGTAGTAGCGACGGTATTGAGAAGAGAGCAGGGTGCCGTCTTCTCGCATTTCCTTGAGGACACGTCGCTGGGAGCGAATGGTGCGCATCCAACGGTTCTTACGAGGGTTACGAGCGTTGGCAGTACCTGCTCGCTTTCCTTGACCCTTGCGTCGTCCCTTGCGCTTTTGCAAAAGACGTGCACGGGCACGGACTCGGGAAGTTCCCTTGATTGGCTTGGCTTTGATCCAGCCTTCTTCGATGAATTCACGAATGTCGTCGGTCTGAACGGCCGAGGAAATTTGGTCAACATAAGATGGGTTAATCCACACACGGTGAACTCCACAGCCAAGTAGTCGTGCAGCGAGTCGCTTTTGGTTCGTGATTTGCATCAAACATCCCTCCTTCGGTTGAGCACACGAATTCCGAGTTCATCGGCTCGTGAGTAAATGTGTTCTCGCTTGCGGCCACCGACGCTGCGGCCGACACGTGCGGCCTGGGTTTCGGGGTCCATTGGTTCGAGATCAGTTGTGTTCTGCACCATGACTTCATGGAAGCCAGATGGGTGCAATCCACGTGCCGTAGCGACCTTGCCGTGACCAACACGAACAAGGGAACCTCGGTACTTGTAGTTCCGTCGTTGCTTGCTGTCCATACCATGGGGAGCACGCCATCCGGAGCGAGACAATCGCTTGTATCGGAACCATTCGGTTCGTCGGAAAGACGGAGTTAGTTTCTTTTGTTCTGCACGGAGGGAAAGCGCTGCCTTCATGTCCTCGGCGAGGACTGGCTTTTGCTTAGCGACGTGGCCTTGAACGGCCTCTTCTTCCCAGTCGGATTCATCGTCCCATGTTTCTTCTTCAGCTTCGGCCACAGGAGCGGCTTCGCTTGCTTCGACGAGTCGAGCGATGAGATCGTTCTTCTTACCAGAGACTGGCAAGCCTGCTTCCTTGAGGAGCTCCTTGAGTTGGGCAACGGTTTTTGTTTCATAATCTTCTGCCATTCATATCACTCCTTGTGGATGAGGTAAACCCCGTCTTGGAACACACGTCGATCACGGTTCTTGATCGTGGTGCTACGTTCGATGTTTGCTGCTGTTTGGCCAACAAGTTCCTTGTCGATACCAGTTACAGTAACTTCCACCTTGTTGCTGATTTTAACATCAACGCCATTGAGGATTGCGGATCGTCGAGGGACACGTTCCCCGAAGTAGTTTTTGACGACGAATGTGTCGCCTTCAACTGCCATGGTCATAGGGAAGTGAGAGTAGAGGGCCTTCAACTTGTAAGTGAAGCCTGCTGTCACACCCTGAACCATGTTGTTGATGTGAGCGTTCCAGGTTCCTGCCAAAGCACGTTGCTTGCGGCGGGGCATGTCGACTCGCACGATGAATCCGGTTTCACTCTCATGGACTTTACATGAGGTGCTAACGAATGTGCGGGACAAGGTTCCTTTGGGTCCGGTTATGGAGACGACGCCATCTTCGCTGAGCGTAGCTGTGACGTCTTCAGGGATGGTTACGAAATGTTCGATTCTGTCGAGTTTTACCATAATATTCACCTCAGTATACGTAAGCCAGAAGCTTACCACCAATACGGGCGTCTTTTGCATCGTAGTGATGCATGACGCCGGAGTTCGTTGTTAAAATCAAAAGGCCAAAGTCTTGGGCAGGCAAGTAGCGTGTTTCCCATTGGTCGTATTCTTGGCGCTGGATGCTGTGACGGGGTTTGACCGTGCCGCATCGGTTGATTGCGCCGCGAAGTTCGACGGTGTAGGTGCCACCTCGACCGTTTTCAATTCGGTCAATGGAGCCTACGTAGCCAGACTTTTGCATGATTTCTAAGACATTGCCTAACAACTTCGAAGCTGGTGAAAGTTCGACATTGAACTTACCTGCTTGTTCAGCGTTATACATCTTAATGAGTGCGTCGTTGAGTGGATCAAATTGCATTTCTTTCTCCTCCTTAATTCATTTTCTTGAAGCCGATTGATGGCGCGATGTCGCGGAAGCATTGACGACAGACACGAAGTCCGTGTCGTCGAATCATTCCACGTCGTCGTCCACAGCGTCGGCAGCCGGTGGTTCGGCCAATTCGTTCTCCATGATCTCTTGCCATATTCATTCCTCCATGATTGTAAGACCGTAGTTTTCAACAAACCAGGCTCGAGATTCATCGGGTGTGACACGGTGGTCCATTCCGACTTTGCCCTTTGCACGTCGACGACGGCTGACACGGTGACCAGGTCGTTCAAGAACGACGGTGATGTCCATGCCGTAGATTCCGATATCTGGATCGTACTTTTGTCCAGGGAAGTCAGTGTAATCACTGATACCGAAGGAAAGGTTTCCTTCACGGTCAAAGTTCCAGTGTGGGATTGTGTTTTCACGGACCCAGAAAGCATCGGTCAAGAACTTCTTGATCACTTCTTCTTTGCGCATGGTTGCTTTGCAGCCAATAGGTGCGCCAAGGCGAACCTTGAGGTCACGGTTTTGAATGCGGCCAAGGGTTCGTTGTGGCTTGACACCAGTTACGATTTCCATGACGCTCTCGGCGTTCATGAGGCGCTCTCCGCCTTCACCGACACCGATGTTGACGCTCACTTTCGTGATGCGAGGAACAGACATTGGATTAATGGTCTCGCTCATTCAACCACCTCAGTGTTTGGGAGGGTAGCATCACCGACTGCGAACACGTTCGTAGCGACGGTGCCAAACTCTTCGAATTGGACTTCATTGGGCATGCTGGATCGCTTGACATCGTACGAGGTCATGTTTGCAAAGCCGCCAACGTGAGCACCACCGATGAGGTAGCAGCGGACGCCTTCAGAGAACTTGATGTGTTCAAGGATCTCTTGGCTTGGCAAAGCGAGTTTGAGTGAGCCTCCAGAAGAGTACTCTGCTGCATCGTCAACGAGGATGTTTCGACCGTCGTTGAGGTTGAGTTGAGTCTTGCCACCTTTGATGGTGCTCTTGCTTTCGATTCGGCAAATCTTCCATTCAGCCTCAGCTGCGGAAATCTGACGGTAACGAAGTCGGCCGTTGTGGTCGAGAACACATCGGTAGTGAACATCGCCAAGAGAGAGGACGTCCATCAAGCCAACACCACGGCGGGTGTCTTTGCAGATTCGTCCGTCGACCTTAGCAAGTCCATTATGGAGGATGTGTCGAACTTCACGGGTTGAGTGAGCAAGACCAAGCACGTCACGGATGACGAGGTTGATCGGCATGCACAGATCAAGTGAGTGAGCACCAGGTGCTGGGCGTGTCACCCAGATGGTGGTCTTACGTGGGAGTGGCCAGCTACGTGGCATGGCCAATCGCTTCAAGTGGTTACTGCTTCCCATATTCTTCAGCTCCTGTTCCCGGTGAGTTGTTGCATACGCAACTTGTCTGTCTCATCCATACGGACGACGACGACATTGGAAGAGTGGACCGGAACCGCCTCTTCTTTGTTATCGGCCTTGGAGGCCTTGGCTCCCTCAATATAGAGGCGCCCTTTTTCTGAATCGATTCGAATCACAGTTCCAACGAGTGGATTTGCTCCTCGCTTACCGCCGTGTCGCTTTCCGCCACTGGCGAGATCGCCACGAACGACCTTTACGGTGTCTCCGACACGAACAGTGACGGTGCGAACACCATCAAACCGCTCATCTCGGTCTTTGAGTTGGAGGCGTGCGGCTACCCGCTTGCGCTTTTCGTGTAGGGGCGCGTTAAAGTGCGCCTTGCGTTGTTTTCCTGGTTTCATACTCTTTACCATGCTTTCACCTCAGATAATTTGTTTTGCGTTTGCTGCAATTCTTGGCCAGCGTTCGGCGGCTTCACGGGACACAGGTCCCTTGATATCCGAACCTTGGACATCGCCTTTTTCGTTCGTGATCACGCAAGCGTTGTCTTCGAACTGAACCCAGGTTCCATCGACTCGACGGAATGGGCGGCGTTGACGAATAATGACTGCGTTGAACATTTGTCGACGAGTCTCAGGGGTACCTTTCTTGACCGAAACCTTAGCAAGGTCACCAACGCCACCAGCAGGGTAACGTCGAATGGTGTTTCCAAGTTTGAGAATGTTAATGATTTGAACGACCTTAGCTCCGGTGTTGTCAGCCACGTGCAATCGTGCAGCGGTTGGCAAACCACGGGTTTGGCGTCCTGCAATACCACGCATCAGGCTTCACCCCCGTTGATTTCGATGACACAGAATGAAACCGTCTTTGAAAGAGGACGGCATTCCATGACCTTCACGGTGTCACCAACGGCGACTTCACCAATGCACGATGGCAGGTGAGCGGAAAGGGCGCTTGTTCGCTTTTCGAAACGTTCGTACTTTTCCATGAAGCGAACGTTGTTTCGCTCAATGGTGATCGTTTTCTGCATACCGAGGCTGGAAATCGTTCCTTCGAGCACTTGGCCACGAAGGCGCAAGCTACCATAGAAGGGGCAATTTTCATCTCCGTCCCACTCGTCGGTGGGGTTTTTCACGTCTACTCCGATGTCTCGCATAGTATCAGTCCATCCTGTATTTTCGGTTGGTTCGGTCTTCTGGGCGCTGACCAACCAGTGCGCCTTGAACGACAACATCGCTGTTGTCGAGTTTGAATGTAATGCTGGACTTGCCGATTCGGACGCAGGCGTCGTTTTCGAGCATGACCAGGGTGTTTTTGGTTTCGTCAAGGACGAGACCGGAGCGACCTACGAGGGTTGGGTCGTTGGATTCGACGACGTTCATCATCGAGCCAATCCAGGTGCTGTTGTAAATTGTCATATCATCGCACCTCCACATTGAATCCTTCGTTCTTGAGTACGCCAGCAGCTTTCTTTTTGTGATCGCCTTGAAGTTCGATAACTCGTCCCTTCACTGTTCCACCGGCTGCGCACTTGTTCTTGAGAATCTTAGCAAGCTTGTTGATGTCGATCGCTGAGTCATCAATCCCTTCCACCTTGGTGACGATTTTACCATACCGTCGGCGGTCGGTTGAAAGGATGGCTCGTTGTTGCTCTTTGGCAATTTCTTGGCAAATGCACAACTCATCAGGGAGTCCGCAAACGTTACAAATAGCTGCCATAATCAATCATCTCCTGTTGGTAGTTCACTGATTCATGTGCGTCTTGAGACGAGCGATGCTCCGGCGTGTTGCCTTGTATGCACCGAGGTTGGATGGCGTACCACCCAATGCTTTCTCAGCACGAAGTTGCAAGAGTTCTTCTTGAAGTTCGAGCATGCGAGCTTCACGAGCTTCTGTGCTCATTGAAGTGATCTCTCTGTTGGATACGTAACTCACTTTGCAGCCTCCTTAGGAGCAGCAGCAGCGCTTGCTTGTTCAGCTTGCTCTGCTTGAATTCGCAAATCTTCATTGGAGAAGATGTTGATTTCGTGAGGTAGACGGGTGCCGGGTCGCATGATAGCGACGGTGCATCCGATGGTACCGAGCTTCTTGACGGCCACTGAGTAACCGACGTCCATGTGTTGCAATGCGGTTTCACCACAGTACTTGACGTGACCAAGAATGAATTTCTGTGTTCGGTTTCTCGAACCAGTCAACTTTCCTGCGACGGTGACGATGACACCACGGGCGCCAGCGTCCATGATGTTCTGTGCAGCGCTGTGTCCAGCACGGCGGTAATACCAGCCACGCTCGAGAGCGGAAGCGATCTTTTCTGCCATAACTTGTGCATTGAGGGTCGCCTTTTCGATTTCCTCGACCTTCAGTCGTGGGTTCTCGAGGTCGAATTCTTCATTCAAGCGCTTTTGGAGCTCGTTGATGATTTTTCCCTTTCGGCCAATGACCATTCCAGGGCGTTCTGCGTGAACGGTGACTTCGGTCCCTTGTGGGGTCCGACGAATGTCAAGAGCGCCGAATCCGGAGCGCTTGGTGTTCGCCATCAAGAATTCCTTGACGAGGTGTCGTTCGACGTTGCGGTTAACGATGGTGCGTATAGTGCTTCTTTTTCCAGCCATAATCAATCACCTCAGAAGTCGTCCTCCAACTCATCCTCTTGAACAGTGAAGTCTTCGAGGAAAATCTCGAGATTCACACGGTAATGGTTTGAAGGTGTTGCACGTCCACGGGCACGAGGAATGAATCCTCGCTTGATTTGACCACGGTGGGCAGCGATGTGAGTGATTTCCATTTCTTCTGGATCCACATCTTCGTATTGATGTCGTGCATTTTCCATAGCGCTCTGAATCAACTTGATGATTGCTCGGGAAGCTTTCACTGGGTATCGGCCAGGACCGACGCCACCTTTGCGGTGACCGACCATGGAAGGTCCGGTTCGCTTCTTCTTCTTGTTACCGCTTCCGAGTCGGAAGGGAACAGCCACTGCCTTTCGGCGGACGTCTGCTCGGTCGGAATCAATGCGAAGGACCTCGTTGAGGAACGCAATGGCCTGACCGGCCTTCATACGCTTGAGGTGTCGGCAAATTTCGAAGCAGTGCTTAACGTGCATGTCCACGTTTGTGGAGCGTGCAGTTGCTAGGCGGCTACCTTGAAGGAGTTGCGTGTACCCTTTTTGAGGGAGTGCACGGCGCTTTGATCGGCGATCCATTTGTTGTGTCTTAACCATACATAACACCTCACTTTAGCGGTACGTGCTTTGACGACCGAGTTGCACCAACACCAGGGCCGCTGTGTGCGACGCCTCTGCGGGTAATTGCGAATTCTCCTAGGTAGTGACCAATCATTTCTGGCTTGATTTCAACAGGAACGAAAGTTTTCCCGCTGTAGACAGAGATGGTCTTACCCACGAATTCTGGAAGGATCGGCATGTCGCGTCGGTGGGTCCGAACGATGGAACCACTGGCTCGGCGCATACGGCTGAGGAAATGTTCGTTCTCCTCAGAGAAACCTCGGGCCATCGAGCGACGTGCTCGTGATGGGAGGAGGGTAATCACCGATGGAGCCGATGAATCTTCAACTGGCCAAAGAGACATGTTGGACAATTCTTCGACCGTGTAGCCACGGTAGGTGAATTCTCTCTTGACTCGGCCAGACGTGGTCGACAAGCGCTTACGTGCCTTTCGGCGGCTTGCTTTGGGCGTCATAAAGGACTTCTTATTCTTGCGTGCCATACATAATCACCTCAAATTTTCTTTCCTCGTCCTCGACCAGATCGGCTTGGTGCGATCAGACCGACCTTAGCACCAGGTGGTGTACCTCGACCGACAGAGTTCGGACCGTGAACGGCTTGGTGGTTTCCACCGCCGTGAGGGTGATCGACAGGGTTCATTGCGACACCGCTGACGTGTGGGAAGAGCTTACCACGGGCCTTAGCCTTGTAGTAAGCTGCTCCTGCAGTTCGCAGAGGCATTTCATCTCGGCCGTGACCAGAGAGCACACCGATGGTAGCTCTGCAGTTGGCAGGGAGTTCACGAAGGCTTCCGGACGGCAAGCGTACACGGACCTTGTCACCAATACGGGCTTCGACGAAGCAAGAGTTTCCTGCTGCGCGAGCGACCTTGCCACCGTCACCTGGACGGAGTTCAAGGTTGTTGATTGCTGTACCTTCTGGGATGTTGCCCAGAGCGGTGATGTTTCCTGGACGAAGAGCAGCACTGTCACCGATAGCAACAGCGGAGCCAATGGCCAGACCTTCTGTAGCGACAACCAGAGTGGTGTCGCCGTTCGGGAGTTTCATTCGAGCGAGTGGAGCTGTATGGACCGGACTGTGAATCAATTCGGTGATCTCACCGACGACGTCACTCACCCGAGGCATGCGGTTCGCACCTGGAAATCTATGACTCGCAACGCGATAGCGTGGCGAGGAACCCATTCGTTGTGCACGTATTCTCTTACCCATGATAAATCACCTCAGAAAGCTCCCAAACGCATTGCTGCGTCTTCTGCGTCGTAGCCTTGGGCAAGCTTTACGGAAGCGTGCTTGCCATGCTTTGTGTTTCGTACGTTGACTTTAGCGACTTCGACTTCGAAGATCGTTTCAATCGCACGAGCGATTTGTGCCTTTGTTGCACTTCGGCGGACAATGAATTCGAGACGTTGCTCGCTTGTGCGAGCTTCCATCGATTTCTCAGTAAGCCACGGTTGGAGGATAATATCGTATGCGTTCATCATCATCACCTCAGTTGAGTGCCTCCACGGCATCCTTGGTAAACACGGTCAAACGACCGATGGCGCCACCTGGCGCCAAATCTTCAGCGCAAAGGTCACGGGCTGCGACCACATCGACACCAGGAAGGTTTCGAGCGGCTTGTGCAAGACCGGATTTTTCCTTAACAACCAGAAGAATGGACTTAGGGGTTTTGTGGACACGGCCACGCATTGTGGCTTTTCCAGCACGAATGTTTCGACCATTTCGGGCTCGGTTCAAATCATCACCAAGACCAATTTCGTTGAAGATTGCGAGGACCTTACGAGTGGCAGAGCCATGGTTGAAGGATTCAATGCTGAACTCTTCCGTCTTACCGTCTCGAACCTCGGAGTAGTTACCGAGGATGATTGGAAGCGTAGAGATCTCTTCAGAGAAGCGGTGGCCTCGTGCGCTTACAGTTGTCACAGAGGTTGTGGCTGTAAGAGCGGAGTTACGAGCAAGTCGGCGTTCCTTGAGGTTGAGTTTTCGACCCCAGTTCTTTTCGACCTTTGGTCCGTGAGCACGTCGTCCACCCTTGGTGTGAGGATTTTGAGCTGCTCGGCTTTGACCTGTGCGACGCATAATACGTGACACACCACGGCCCTTCCCCCACCATTCGACGGAGTGCTTCATACCAGCCATTGGCGCTCGCTTTCCGACGTGTGCTCGGGAACCGTACTTTTGGCGGCGGTTTGCACGACTTGATGCAATAGCGAGTTTGACGAGATCCAAACGGATCTCTGACTCGAAGGCTGCTGGAAGAGCGACCTTCTTGCCGTCTGAAACCGAGATTTCGAAGACATCTGGAAGTCGACCTGCGTCGAGTTCTGTTTGAGAAATTGTATTGGTAATATCGAGAACATTCACCTTCATCTTCAGACCCCCTGCTTGGATGCTGTACTAACGTACGTAATTTCGATTGGATGAAGCGTTTTGTCGCTGCCACGGGTGGCATCACGGAAACGAATCAAGCGCTTGGCTGGTCCAGGGACGCTGCCTTTCACGAGAATGTAGTCGGAGTTCACTTCACCGTAGTGGAGGAAACCGCCAGCTGGTGTGATCGAATGATCTTCCGTGCTGGCAATGCGCAGAATGCGCTTGTTGTACTCAGTGCGTTGGTGGTATCCGGTTTGTCCACCTTGTCGGATGGACTTTCGAACGTATCCGTCACCGAAAGCACCCATGTTACCGTGTTGACGGCGTTTCTTTGAGTTCTTGTGAGATTGCAACTTTCCACCGAATCGCTTGATGACACCTTGCCATCCGTAGCCCTTGGTGATAGCGACAATGTCTGTGAGTGCGCCTTCTTCGAAAGCGTCAGCAAAGGAATACTCTTCACCGAGTTTTTCCTTAGCATAGGCGAGTTGTTCGCCCATGTTGCCACCATCAAGACCGACTTCCATCACATCTGGGACCTTGGTAGGTACGCCAGTGACGGAGTTAGGCTGGGTTGCGCAAATAAGACGAACTTCGACCAGATCAGCATCCATGAGGTTCTCAAAGTGCTTTTCTGCATCGTGTTCCTTGCGCACAGGTAGGCGCTTGAAGAGTTCAGCGAAAGCTTCGGCGATAAGTGCTGCGTCAGCCCAAACTTCGCCAGCGGCTTGCTTACCGTAAGGAGTCATTGCGTAGCCACGAACGCCGAGAATGCGCATCTTTGGGCATTCTACAACGGTGACTGGTACTCGAATTTCTTGTCCAGCGGATGGGCTGCTAGGGTTCAAATCACGGGAGAGAACGTGGGTCATGCCTGCTTTCCAGCCGGCAAATCCTTGCATTCTAACTTCGCTCGCATCGGTTGTGGGCCACGACTTCACATGTCCAAATGGTCGGTTCGCACGCTTTCGCGGGCTGAACGCCATTGATCCTCGTCGTGGGTGACTTTTCTTTGCCATGTGGGATTCCTCCAGGGTTTATACAGCGCATTGGCCCCACCGTAGGGGGGCGTACGAGGGCCCTCAGGTTGGGAGAAGCCGTGACACTGCGTTCCATTTCCACGAATGGGAAACGAGACTGTTGGGGTCCTCGGGGGATGGCCCAGTGTGTCTGGCTGCTCACCTTTGAGCAACCTTCCGACTTACCTCCCGTATATGAGTGGTTCGGTCCTCAATTGCCGACCTGTACCGTGAATCGCCTCAGTATGGGCGGTCTTGAAACCTTTCGATGTGGATGACCATCGGTGCTTGTTGGAAGAAGAAGAGAAAGAAAGCCCTTGGAAAAGTCTGAGAAATGCAATGCGTCAATGCCTCATTGAATCAGATTCAATTGATTCCTCCTCAGTATGCTTTAGAACCCTCGACCAAATAGGAAAGCCATGGCAACCGTCGTTCATCCGTTTCTCACGGACGGCGTCGAGGCTCGTGCCTACCAAATGAGAGCCCTGCGCTCTGCCCTCACCTCATCAACACTCATGGTGATGCCCACTGGCTTTGGGAAAACAGCCGTCGAATGGATGGCCATGGCAGAGGCCCTCAGGCTCAAACGTGGCAAGGTCCTGCTCATCGCCCCAACAACTGGTCTTGTCGATCAACAGCGGCGTATGGCAATTGAAATGCTCGCGATTGACAAGGATTCAATCATCACCTACACTGGAGAAGTCAGTCCAGCAAAACGCCCCCCGCTCTGGGCAAAGGGAAGCGTCATCATGGCCACATCACAAGTCATCCGCAACGATGCAACAACCGGCACCATCGATCTCAGTGAAGTTGGCTTGTTGATTGTCGATGAGGCCCATCACAGCACCGGCAACCATGCCTATGCACAGGTTGGCGACCTTTACCTCACCGCCAACCCTGAGGCGCTTGTTCTTGGCGCCACGGCAAGTCCTGGCTCGACGGAGCCTCACATTCTTGAGGTGGCTCGAAGGCTCGGTATCGAACGCCTTGATGTTTGCAAGAAGGAAGATCCATTGCTGGGCCCTTACACTGTGAAGTTGGACAACATCCCTCATCGGTTGGCCTTACCGCCTGAACTCAATGCCCTGCTCCATCCTCTGCAAGCCCATCAAGACGAAGAAGCGGAACACCTGCGTCGGCTGGGCTTCCTTGCACCAACTGGTCACCTCTCATCCAAATTGATCGAAGAAGCTCAACGAAGAGCAAGTACGGCGATTCAACGCAGGGACCGACGCGGGTATGATGCTGCTCGGCGCATTGGCGATTTGAGACGCACTCATTTGTTGCTGGACCTGTTGCGCACTCAAGGGACCACTTCCGCATTGTCGTTTTTACAACGAGCGGAGGACGATGGGCGAACTGGTGAACGAACCACCAATCGGTTTGTCGGTCTTCCTGCCATCCATGCCTTTCGAACCGCTGGAAAGGATGTTGGCGAGTTGCATCCAAAACCTGCCTATGTACAAGCATTGGTTGAAAAACAGCGGTTCGAAAACCCCGACAGTAAAATCCTCATCTTTACTGAATACAGAGACACTGTTGAGCATCTTGTCAAAAGATTAAGCGGCATTGAAGGAATCAATGTTGACAAGTTTATTGGCCAGTCAGGCAAAGGCAAGCGGAAAGGAATGACTCAGAAGGAACAACTCGCCCAGTTAAACCGTTTTCGAGAAGGCGACCTCAACATCCTTGTCGCTACATCCGTAGGCGAGGAAGGCCTCGATGTCCCCGCTGCTGATCTGGTGATCCTCTACGAACCAGTAGCAAGTGCCATCCGAGCGATTCAACGGCGTGGACGTACCGCACGCCAACGAGCTGGAAGCGTCCATACCCTCATCGCCGCCGATACCAGGGACGAATACGTCAACATTGCAGCAGAACGGAGAGAGGCGAAAATGTACACATTGTTGCAGCGTATCCATGACCGAGGACGCTTACCTCGACGTCCACCGCCTCCACAAGATGTGCTTCAGGCGTTCACGGTGGTGCACGAAGGCATCGAGCAGACACCACAGGCCTTTATCGAAGCGGAAACCGAGCGTTTAACCCCCGAACCAGAAGCGAATGCACCGCCTGAAGATTCTATAGAGCGAGTCGTAAAGAAGAAGCAAGCACCTGTACTCAGTCCAATCGACCAGCGCCCTCGCCAACAGATGGGTCTTGATCAATTCACAACCCCGCAGGAACAAAAACCAACACAGTCACCATCGATTGAACCAACGCCAACATCACAAGACCCACAGTCAGGGCCAATTCTTGATGGGAAAGCGCACAGGGAACGTGAACAACTCGCCGCTGCCGCTGCTGCTGCCAGCATCACAGCGATGCAGGTTGGAACCGTACCAGGATCGAGCATCATCCTCGATCACCGAGAAGCGAACTCCAGTTTGGCCCCCCACCTCAAGAGCATGGGGGCACATGTAGCCTTCAAGCACCTTACAAGCGGTGATATCCAGCTCTCCGAAAGAGTGCTGATCGAAAGAAAAACCGCACGGGATCTCGTGACATCATTGACCGACGGTCGGCTTCTTCATCAGTGTCGCCGACTGAATGCTGCCGCTTTACGTCCCCTCTTATTGGTCGAAATCGGTGACGGGCACGGCCAAGCGGTTCACCCTGATGCGGTGCATGGCGCTCTTGCCTACATCAGCCTCGACCTCGGCATGCCTGTCATGATGACAAAGAATCCAGAGGAAACCGCTCGTTTCCTGATTGCTGCAGCACGGCGAGAACATGACGTCATGGAGCGTTGGGCCTTTGAAAGTCTGCAGCGAGCACCCGATCTGGACGATGAACGTGCCATTGAACGAGCCACATCTGCCGCTGCAGCAGAAATCAAAGCGATTGAACTTGGTGAAGATGGCACGACACCGCTTGGCCAGCGTTGGCCAAGTCATGCCAAGGAAGAACAGACCGCAGTGCTCGCCTCCATTGACGGAGTTGGACCCACCAGGGCTGCGGCTTTGATCGATGCTTTTGGAAACATTGCTGGAGTCTTCGCAGCAAGTAAGGAAGCGTTGCTCGGTGCAAAAAACATAGGTGCTACGACAGCGATGAGTGTCTACCAAATTCTTCACGAAGGCTGAATCAGCCGCCGATGACAAGTGCGCGAACTCGGAGTTGTGCGAAGCGATCTGGGAAGTGCCCCAATGCAAACGCAATGAGTTCAGCAAGATGGACGATTGGCATTGAGGTGTCCTTTCCACTTACCTTTCCTGCTTTGGACTGATACGAATCAAGGTTGGAGTGGGAGATTGTGCAAGCGCTCACCATCATGTCTGCTCCGCTGCTTTTTGCATCGGCCAACACAGAGGCTGTCATCTTCATCACTGGCTTGGTGATGGTCAACAAGGCAGGTGCACCGACGCTTTGGCACTTTGAGTCGTAATCGACGGGTGTGCCACCAAGTGCCATGATCAGCTGTTCGAGGTACGACGGCATGAACGGGTCGTCGCCTGCGGTTGCACCTTGGCGTTGCATGTTTGGCCCATAGTAAGGGGCGACATTCAAACGAATAGGATTGATGACGGCATCTCGAATTTTATCGAGTCCGACTTCTTCGACCAGCAAATGCAACAAATGGCGTGGTTGAGATTCGCCTTTGTATTCGATGCCGGTGGTTCGAGCGATGAGGTTGTTGATGGTGTTTGCAAACCCAGCGTCGGATGAAAATTCATCGACGGTGTCGCACATGATTCCGTAACTGGTGGCGCAGGTGGTCATGACATCAACGCCTTTGGTTTCAGCGAGTGCAAGGTTGCGAGCAACCAAAGCATGTTGCAATTTAGGAGAAGATTGCTTGATGATGTTCCCACCATCGCTGGATGCTTTTGGAATTTCAATCAATTGAATCCCAAGAGTTTTGCACAGTGGTTGAAGACAGTCTTCAACTTCAGAAGAGGCTGCACGAGCGGTGTTTCCGGGGTAATATGCAATTTTCAAAGCCATAGAAACACCTCAGAACCTCTGGTCGATTTCGTTGAACAGGCTAATCACTTCATGATGCGCTTCGATTTTCCTGTTGATCATGTTCGGAATCTTCCCGACACCAGCTGGAGGGGCGACAAGAGCCTGTAGGCTTCGAATTGGAGGTGCACCGGTTCGTGTGAATCCGAGGAACATACGGGCAGATACACCATCGAAGATGTTGCTGATCAGCCCGACAGGTCCGAGGACTTGGCGGTAAAGTGTGGTTTCATTGACGTTGCCACTCCACTTGACACTGCGCCCGTACCACTTGACGAGGCGTCCGTGTGGGCCGGTGTAGTTGGTGACGTTGAGCAGGTGACTTCGTGCCGCATTCAGGGCTTTAGAAGCGGTGCGACCTTCAGAACCATACCGAGCAATTGATGCCATGTCTGCTTCTGACCAGAGGCCATGTTCTGCATCCAGCAATCCCGCAAGGGAGGCTTTCTGTGCCTCGCCTGTCCGAGGGTCAAGGGTTCGAGTCCAATGCTGAAGAAGCACTGCTGGACCCTTGTAGGATTCATCGAAGGGAACGGTGTCCGACATTGCATGAAGCAATTGGTAGGACGTCACGTCGGTCATGGCGTGAAGGGTTGAGGCGGTTTCAGAGTCCATGGTACCCATGGCACTTCCGTTGATCAGCGTTGCACCTTCACGTGGATCTGCTCGTAGCCAAGGCTTGCTTTGGCTGCGGTTTGCTTCAAAGCCAGAATAGTCCACCATCAAATCACGAATGACTGGGTAACCTGGCAGTGGTTCAATCTTGAGTTCGCCACTTTCGCCAACCAAATCGCTGATGCAAGCCATGTCGGCTAACACAACTCGTCCATTGACGCGAACACCACTCGTTGGGGACCCGTTTCCATTTCCACGTCGGAAGGAAAAGCTGCCGTCAACATCTTGTTGAATGGCAGTGAGAAGGTCTTCGAGTGTTGCATGACCTGGAACAGCACAAGCGATGGTGTCCCATCCCGATTCATTGGCTGTGGGGCAGTAACGGAACAAGGAGAGGGTAATGGAAAGGTCTGCTTGGACGATCATGCCAGGTGCGAAGTCGCCGTCATCAACTTCAGCCGAGGTTCCTGAACCATAGGTGATCATCTCATCGAGGAGAACTTCTTGAAGGGTTCCCGATTCATCGACGCATGCGAGCATAGGGAGCGCTTGAGAGACCCATTGTGACCAAGGTGTGTCGAAGTCAACATCGCAAAGTTGGATGTCTTGGACACGCTTTGCGCCAAGTTCGACGTACTTGTCATCCCAGTCGGTTCCTGCTTTACAGAATTCATCATAGGATGAATCGCCAATTGCACAGATGCTGAAGTGAACATTCGAGAGCGATGGTTTTCCGCTGCTGACGGTGTTCCACAATGTCTCGGCATTGTCTGGCATTTCGCCTTCGCCCCATGTGGAAGTGATGATGAGGGTGCGGGAATGGGCATTGAGTTTCCCTGCATCGAACCCGTCCATGTCGTAAATCGTTGGAATAAGGCCGTAATCTGCGGCGAGTTTTGCTGTTTTGTCAGCAAGTCCAGCAGCGTTACCGGTTTGAGAACCAAACAAGATAGCAAGGCTTCTGTCCCCGCCCATCAAGGCTTGGAACGCCTCGCTTCCACCTGTTGCCATCGCTGCAGCAGGAACTGCTGTAGATTCTGAAGCGGATTCTATGTTTGCAGATTCATCGTAAGCGCCGCCGTCAACTTCAGCCATTTTAGGGAGCACTGAGTTCGCCCATTCTTGCCACGGGGCTTCGTATTCTACATCGCAAAGTTGAGTGTTGTGCACTCTTTTGGCACCAAGTGAAGTGAACTTCTCGTCCCAGTCAGTACCGGCTTTACAAAATTCAGGGTACGAACTGTCTCCTATCGCGCATATGGAGAAATTGACGTTCGCAAGGGGGGGGTTTGATTCGTTTGTTGCAGCCCACAAATCCTCTGCGTTGTCTGGCATTTCGCCATCGCCCCAAGTGGATGTGATGATCAAAATGCGCTTGTGATCAGGGAACTTGGCCGGATCGAAGCCATGCATGTCGATGACCTTTGGATGAAATCCCATCTTCTTAGCCATTTTTGCCGTATTACCTGCCAATTCTTCTGCGTTCCCTGTTTGGGAACCAAAGAAAATTGCCAGCTCTGGATTACCTGTGATGGAAGTCATGAGATGTCACTACCCTTGTGCAACTTGTTGCACACCGCAGTGGTCTTTGAAGGTTATCATTTGCAATGATGATTTTTTGGCTCTGTTGTTTGTTTTGAGGGAGGGGGGCAAGATCTTGCCAAACATCACATTTGGAAGTCGCCCATGCCACCCATGTCATCGCCCATCGACACGCCTTTCGAAGAAATGACGTCGTCAATTCGCAAGATCATGATTGCAGTTTCGGTAGCAGACTGAATCGCTTGTTCAACAACACGCATTGGCTCGACAACGTTGGCTTCCTTCATGTCAACAACGCCACCTTCGTAGACATTGATTCCAGCGTGGGAATGACCATCAGCATGTGCTTTGCGCAATTCGATGAGGGTCGTCACGGGGTCCAGTCCTGCGTTTTCTGCGAGGGTGCGAGGAATGATTTCGAGGGCAGAAGCAAAGGCTTCGATTGCCATTTGTTCACGTCCACCGACGCCTTCCGCGTAGGTGCGAAGGTCCCTTGAAAGCGCTGCAAGGACGCTGCCGCCACCGGTAAGGACTGCGCCATCTTCCCAAGCCACTGAAACAACACCAACAGCATCGTCAAACGCTCGGCGGATTTCATCGACCACGTGTTCGGTACCGCCACGGAGCAGCACAGAAACAGACTTTGCTTCTGGGCAGCCGGTGATGAAGGTCATATCGGATTCGCCGATCTTGCGCTCTTCAACCTTAGCGGCGTGGCCCAAATCATCAGGGGACAAATCGTCTAAGTTGGTGACAATACGGCCACTGGTCGCCTTGGAAAGGGCTTCCATATCGGATTTCTTAGCTCGGCGGATTGCGAATATTCCAGCTTTGGCCATGTAATGCTGAGCCAATTCATCGATGCCTTTCTGGCAGACGAGAACTGTTGCTCCTGCGGCTTGGATTTTCTCGACAAGTCCACGGATGTAATTCTCTTCTTCTTCAAGGAAAAGAGCAAGTTGGCTTGGGTCAGTGATTTGGATTTTAGCGTCGACTTCAGTCTTCTTGACTTCAATCGCTGAGTTCACAAGCGCTATCTTAGCATCTGCGATGGTGCGAGGCATGCCTGCGTGGACGCGCTCTTTGTCGAGCAGAATACCGTCGATGAGGGATGAATCCTTGATGGACCCACCTTGTCGCTTTTCAACCTTGATATCGCTCAAATCAACGATGCGTTCATCGCCTTCAATAACACCAACAGCGTTCACTGCTCGGACACAAATGTCTGCCATGAAGCTCTTGACTGCGCCAGCGGACTTACCCGTCAAGGCCGTCTTTGCAACTTCGGTGAGGACAGCGTCATCATTGTGCGTTGCAATCCCGTGGTTTTGAAGCAATTCAACTGCTTTTTCTGCAGCAAGTCGGAAGCCTTCGCAAATCACAGTCGGATGCACGTTTTGTTCGATCAGGTCTTCACTGCGCTTGAGTAACTCGCCAGAAAGAACGACCGCTGAGGTGGTTCCGTCATAGCAGTGCTGTTCTTGCGTTTTTGCAACTTCGATGATCATCTTGGCAGCAGGGTGGTCGATGTCCATTTCCTTGAGGATGGTTGCGCCATCATTGGTGATGACGACGTCGCCCATCGAATCGACGAGCATCTTGTCCATGCCCTTGGGTCCAAGGGTTGAGCGCACTGCATCTGCAACTGCTTTCGCTGCTGCGATGTTGTTTGATTGGGCACTTCGTCCACGCGTTCGTTGGGTGCCATCTTTGAGGATGAAGATTGGGGCTTGGCCGTTTCCGTACATGATGAATCGCTCCTTGCAATCTCAGCGGAGGTCGAGACAGTCTTGAACCCTACGCTTGTTCAGCAACGAAGCAAAACAGGGCATCAAGCCATTCCGTTCTGCTCCAGCCACTTTTGGCCGTAGACTTCCCATTGCTCCATGGTCCAGCCTTCAGGAAGGCCGGCAGCTGGGATTGGAGGGGTCTTTGAGACGGGTGCTGCAGCGGCCGGAGCGGGCGCTGCAGGGGCGGGCGCCATAGCCGGTTGAGCAGCGGCGGGAGGCAGTGAAGAGGGTAAAGCCCCAGGCACTGGCACTGTTGGAGCAGAAGCAACGGCTCCGTAGGTCGCTTCCAGACTGTTTTCATAGCCTTCTTCGCCCCATCCACCGTATTCATCTTCCTCTTCTTCTGTGCGTAAGATGTTCAAAATCACATACACGCCGACACCCATCATTGCAGCAAATCCGACCCACATCAAGATGCTTCCAACTGGTAAGCCGTCATCTGCGCCTGCTACGCCATCAGCATCGTTTGATTTCTTGATCAGAATAACTTGGAGGTTGCTGTTTGCGGCATCGCTGACAGTCTCTGAGCGGGCCCAGAGGGTCAAGTTGGTCGATAAGGAATCCGAGCCGAGGTTCAAGAGCGTTGTTTCCGAGACTTCGAAGTACACGGTCACTTCACGTTCTTCCTCAACGGCAAGGACGAACGAACGGTCGTTGCTTGCGATTCGTGTTTGAACATAGGCTGATGATTCACCGTTGTCCAAGTCGATGGTCACTGATTGGGCGGTTGTGTATTGGTTTCGTACCTTCACCGTCATGCTCCATTCTTCAGCAGGTTCTGCTTCATCAATGGTGATGGGTGCTGCCGGGAGGATCTTCAGCCAGTTTTGAGAACCAACAAGGTAAGTTGCTGAACCTTGAGCGTTAATCAAAGCATCATTGACGCTCGTAGCGATGATGTCGAGGGTGAGTTGGCCAGAGGTTCCCGATTCGAATGAGAAACGGACGGTCACGTTGTAGCTCGCTGCGGTTTCAATTTCAGGGGTTGCCCCGTCAAACAAATTGGTGAATTCAATGGTCATGCCATCTGGGACATTCGCCGTCATGGTGAATCGGTCTGGGCTGTTGCCATCGTTGCGAACTTCGAACGCCATCGTTTGCGCAGGATCGCCAGGAATGTAGGATTGGTCTGCATCTTCATCAGAGACATCGACGGCTGCAGTGTCCAGGATCTCAACGCTGAGAGCGACCGATTTTCTGACCAAGGGGTCATCGACGCTGGTGGCTGTAACCGTAACACCGTAGAGGCCGGGAGTGAGACCAACAGGCATTGGGAGGTTCAACTGGATGATGCCTTCGCCGTCCCATGCATCAAGCACGGAGGTTTGAGCACCGGCGAGGTTTGCCCCAAGAAGCCAGTTTTGCTGAGTGAGTGAAAGGTCGTACTGCTCATCGTCATTGCCTGTGTTAAACACGGTAATGTAGACTTTCTTGGCAATGCCATTCGCTGGGGCTTGGATGTTCAGTTCTTCAGCCTCGAGGCTCAGTTCACGGTACACGGGCACCATGATGTTGCGGACGAGGACATCGTTGCCTGCAAGAGAAGTTCCACAGGACGGGCATGTTGCACGTAAATTGAAACTCACATAGGGACTGTTTTCGGTCCCAAGCGCTGGCATGGCCATTGAATCAGCCGTGACGTTGAGGTTGAAGTTCGTTGCTTGACCCCTGAGGAGGACAATCGGGTTCTGGACAATGGCGCCTTGATCATCCATGACAAGCCCAATCCAACCTGGCTTGGAAAAGGTTGTAGCGAGGTTAAACGCTGCGTCTTTATTGCCTGAGTTGAGCAAACGGAACGGGATCAGTCCGGATTCACCCGGTGCAAGGGTCTGAGCGAGGATACCAACCGTACTGGTCAGCGCAACACCGTATTGCTCAGTGACTGCAACAGGCATGGATAAACGGGACTTTTCGCCACCGTTTTGGTTGCTGGCATCGGTGAACCATAGGGACCAAGATTGTTGTTGAACATCTGCACCTGGAGGGATCGAAAGGTTGACCCACACTTCAACGGTCTCGCCGGCTTTAATGCCAGGCATGAGCACATTTGTGTCATGATCGTTGCTGTTTGGAACATCGATTCGAATCATCTGCATGGCGGGATCCATCCATGTCAAATTCGAGACATTCGATTGAACACGTACCGAGGCGGTGGAGTAACCATTGTTGGTGACTTGACAACGCAAAATCAGCAGGTCATTTGGTGGGGCTGTGTAACCGTTGGTAGGGTTGTCACAATCCACGCCAAGGGTGTAATCTTGGACCTTACTGATACCGAATTGAATGAAGTCGTCAACGTGGAACCCTTGAGAGGCGCCACCTGAATCGGAGTGAAGAAGCAGGCCCATGCTCCATGAGTTGCCACCGAGGAACAAATCCGGGTTGGAAAGCGTGGATATTTGCGACCAGTCGGCCTGTGGATCCCAACTGAGGTTGGTCCACTGACCAGGGGCCTGACTTGGATTTCCGTTGCTCAAATCCCAGTGAAGCGATTCCATGGCATTGCTGTAATTTCCGGAACTGCGCCACAATTCGATGCTCACGCTGTCACCAGATTGTACACTGCCCCATGCTTGGAGATGGAATTGTGATGAAATATAATCACCCGCAAAGAAGGAATTTCGACAAATCCAGGTTTGGTACGACTTCACAAGTTCATTGTCAATTTGGCCACCAGAGCCACATTGGCTGTTTGGATTGAGGTAAGCGTAGACAAGGCGATCATGGGCACCCGATGGGTAGTTGCTGTCCGAATCAGGGGAATTCGCCCAATGATCGGACCCCACCGCTCCACCAGAGTTTGTTTGCCACGACCCTTGACCATAGGTCTCCCCTTGAGAACTTCCAGTTCCATCAGCCATGTACCGGGCAGGGAAAAACGATGGTTGACCCGTGAAGGATGTGCCGTCAAAAGAATCGCTCATGATCGCGACAGGGACGGACGTTTCTTTGATGTCGTTGTCGTTTCGGTCATCGCCGTTTGAGTCCTTGTCCGTCATTGCTCTGATGATCATACCGCCCGATAGTTCGTTGGTGGTGGTGTCGAGGATGGAGTGGGCTGCAATAGCCGTCCAAGCAAAAGAGGCAGAATCACCTTGACCGCCGATGAGATCGTTGGATGTCCAAGTAAAGGACTCGACAACAAAACCGATTGGGTGGACGATTTGAATCATGGCGTCGGTGCTCTTTCCGGAGAATGAGGAACCGCCACGGGCAATGGTCATGGTGATCTCGATGGTTTGACCTTGGAAGATGTAATCAGTGGTTGTCCCGTTTGGTTGAACCCATGTATCAGCGCTTGTGCTTGCGTTCCCTAACGAAATTCCAGTCACTCGGAAATCGTCGTTCGCACCAGCACGTGCTGACGCAGCGCTCGCAGGAGCGGCGATGCCAACAGCAAGGGTTTGCAACAACAAAAGGGCAACGAGGGTTAACGGAGACAAGCGACGCATAAACACCAACGAATCATGGGAGCATTGTGTTGCATATAGTCATGGCCGTCTGATGACCCCGAAGGGGCCAGAGAGAAACGCCAGTATTTCCAACAGTTGAAATTCAGTCGAGTTTACGCAATCCAGTTATCGAAGGTTGGTCAAACGAAGGCGAACTGGTGCTTTCAATCGCCTGGTTGACTGCATCCATCTGCGGGGAAGAAGCGATCTCTGAAACCTGCTCGAACGCATCAACTGATCGGCCAAGGTCGTCGAGTGAAGTGCGTTCATTTATCGCCTCAAATGGAATTGAATCGATGGTTGATCGAGCCTGTTGAATCGCACCTGGCGCTTGGGTTAACGGAGCGGACCCTCCGATGCCAGAAAGCCCTTGGAGAGCCGTGGAGGTTTGTGCGGCAACGGAAACGGCTGCAACGGTTGCAGCGGTGGTGAGGGCCCCCACGGCCATGGTCGCACCTTTGCCAACCAGCGAGGGCGATGAGGGTTCTTTGGTTGCAGAGTTTATTTCCTTGACCGGGATGTGATCATAAATCCATTCTGGCGGTTCAGCGCCCGCCCCAAGAGCTGCAAGGGTGGTGAAAGCAGCAAGAGGCATGACGGCTAAAGCGGTGAGGAGGTCGACGAATGAGGTCTCAGGGATGGAGCGAATCGAAAAGGAAGATTCAAACAACTCTTTCTCGACTTGTATGCTCAAACTGATGTCTTCACCCATTGAACCAAGCACAGCCACATTGGCAATCCGACCAAGGATCCAGAGCACCAAAAATGGCGTCAAGCTGGACACCGTGCCCATCGAACCGAGCCATCGACGGGTCACCGTTGCCAGTCCAATGTACCGGCGGGCGATGAGAGGGAACACTTTCATGGCCAAAATGAAGCAAGCCAAGTACACCAACATGGCCATTTCCAATCGGCGATCTTCTCGCATGATGGTGTCTGGGACGGCGAGCACGAACGCCAACGGTACCGTGGCCAGCAAAACTTGCAGCGGTATGGCCAACAGAACCAGACCGCCGTGCGTAGCTGTGATTCGATGCCCGGACAAATGACGTTGATGGACCAACAGGGACAAGCGTCCATGGGCAGAAGTTGCGTAACGTTGGCGGGCTTCTCGCCGAAGCGATGCATCGCCTTGCCGGCGGGTCAAACGGAGAACTGAAAGCCATCCACCGCGCTCAATAACGCTCAGAGGCCGGAATCCACCTCCGAATGTCAGCGCCAACACCAGCGCCATCATGGCATAAACCAAAGAGGCCGTGAAAATCCAAGGAAGCATTTCCTTCCGGAAATCCAAATCGAGGCCTGAGCCACTGATTTGTATGTCGAAGAAATACGTAAAAAGAAACGCCAAAAACGGAGTGATGAGCACTTGGCCAACCACTCGAAAGGTCAGCCATAACAAACCAGAGAGCGATTTTCTCGACGCGCCCCCCATGGCCCTTCCAGAATCCACTTAGACCTCAAAGATTCCCCTTCGAGCGATGTTGCGATGAGGGTTTGAATGCCTTGGATAAAACGCCAGAATTACTCTTCTTCTGATTGTGCGATCAGCGGATAGCCATCGCTGATCAGCAGCCGGAGGTAGCCGACAAGCCGTCCATCCATTCTCTTTCTTCCAAGATCGGGACGGGCCATCATCAGCAAACGTTTGCCACAATTGGAGCATCGAACATTCGTCACACCCCACACAGGAGTCGACCAAGCACAACAGGAGTTCTCGCTGCTGCTCAGGTTGATGACACCTTGCAGTTCTTCAGCCATCGCCCTTGTCCATGGTGGTTTAGCACCACCGATGAGGGACTGCAAACGGTTGAGGACAAGCCATCCTGATGCGAGCCAAAGACCGAATCCAAACGCTGGATTGCCCCACCGAACGGAAGCAAGACCAACCGTCATTGGCACAAGCACAACAACAAGACTCAACCAGTAAAACATTCTCAGATGAAGGACCCTTTGATTCAGATGAGGTCCAAGAGGGACCGGTTCGGGATGGGGTGGGAAATGAAGATTGAAACCTCGTCCTCGGCTCATCAGGAGCACTGGGAAACGGGGGAGGAAATGACCGAGGAACACACCAAAAAGAAACAGCAGGAACTGACTGAGCATGGCCATCAAAACACCTCAACTTGGGTTGAGCAAACGTGCCAAGGTTGATTCAACCTTATCCATTCCTCGAGCGATGTCATCTTGACTGATGGTGTAAGCGAAACGGAGGTGACCTTCTCCTGATGGCCCAAAGGCAGACCCGGGCGAACACAACACACCATCTTTCAAGAATTCAAGGGCCAAGTCCTGTGAGTTCATCCCCGGCACGGTGATTTTTGGGAACACGTAAATTGCCCCTTGCGGTTTGTGGCATTCCACACCGGGCATTGCATTGAGCCGATCCACAATTAAATCGCGACGTTGCTTGAATTCAGCAGCGACCATGTCCGGATAGTCGCTGGCGTGCACCATCGTTGCCAAAATTGCATGCTGCATTGCGTCGTTGGAGCATGCTGCGATGTAATACTGCATTTTGGTGACCTGTTCCATCGCCTCAAGGTTGGGCGAAATGATGTAGCCCATGCGCCAACCAGTCATAGCGAACGTTTTCGAGAAGGAATTGACAACAAGGACCCGATCATAGCCAGCCCCCATGAAAGAAACATGGGGTCCATCGAAAACAATGCGGTCATAGACTTCATCGCTGATGATCCAAAGGTTGTGTTTCTTGGCGAATTCAAGCAAGTCATTGCGTTGAGGTACGTCAAGCGTACCACCGGTCGGGTTGCTTGGGAAATTATAGAGAATGGCGACGGTGTGTTCATCGACCAGTGCTTCAAGATCGCTCACTTGAGGGATAAATTCGTTTTCAAACAGGCACGGATAGAACTTTGATTCGCCACCTGCAATGGACACGTCTGGACCATAGAGAGGAAAGTATGGCTCGGGTAAAAGCACATTATCACCTGGATTGACGAGGGTCAGGAACAGGTTCAGCAAGGCATTGGTACCGGACATGGTGATGCACACATTGGCTTCATCCAAACCTGATTGATAGGAGTCCCAAGATTCCGCTATTTTGGCACGGAGCGCTGGTAAACCCGCTGTGGTCGTGTACTTGTTCTTTCCATCCAACATCGCTTGATAAAAAGCCTCGATGGCAATGGCAGGAGGTTGGAAGTCTGGCTCCCCCAAACCGAAGGAGATGACATCATCGCCGGCCAAGTCGAACATTTTGCGAACGCCAGTAGGTTGTATTCTCAACGCTCGGTCACTGAAGTCGCCCATGCGTTACCGTTTCGTTGTTGGCTTTTGAAGGCGAGGGTGGATGACCTCGGTGTCAGTGATTTCTTTGGAGCCTTAATTGCCGCCGTTGAAATCCTTCAGTTCATCTTCGACGAGCACAGCGTCAACCACGGAAGCGATATCTGCATCTGCGGCGAGCACAGCATCGATTGAATCGTTGGCATCCATCGAGGCGATGGAAAGAGGAGGGTCGATTCGAGCACCTCGTGCAATACCAAGAAGGGAAACCAAAACCAGAACACCGGCAAGAGCAAGGTACTGTGAGGTTGACCAGCCAAAGCTTGAGCCATCCATTGCAGCACCTGTGCCTTCCACGGTTGCAAACACCGGCAACGATTGTACATCCTGATCGTTAAGGGCGCGAACTTCGATGGTGTTGTCGCCTTTGGCCATGGCATCGTGGTCAAGAGCCACGGTCCATGTGAAACGTTCAAGCGCGCTGAGTTCGCCTGTTGATTGATTGAACGAAGCTTGTTGCCATGCCCCATCACCAATTCGGAATTCAACAGCACTAACGGAGCCGGATTGGCCCCATGCTTCACCAGAAATGATGTGGAGGCCAGAGGTGTTGTCCATGGCTTCGCTGAGGATGTGAACTTGAGTCCCGACATCGACTTGACCGGTGAGGCCACTGTCGTGGAGGTGGAACGACAATTCTGTGGCCGCAAGAGCATCGGCCATACCCCAGCCGAAATCACGGTTCCAGAAGGGGTCGACGTCCGGTTGAGTTGGCTCCCCACGGCGCTCTGCGGTCAATTTGAGAATCTCTTTGACTTCTGCTGGAGAAAGATCAGGGTTGGCTTCCAACATCAAAGCAATGATGCCTGTAACTGAGGGGGTGGCGTAAGAGGTACCAGATCCACGACCAGTGTAGCCGTTCTGTGAAGCATCGCCACCAAGGAAGTTAATGCAGGTGCCAGAAGTAACGCAGCCTTCTGCCTGAATGATGTTGGTCCCAGGTGCCGAGAGTTCTGGTTTGAGTTCGTTCAATGGGTTTCCATCGGCGTTGTCGCGGCGAGGACCTCGGGAAGAGTAGGAAGCAACGGTATCATCGGAGCGGTCAACGGTGTTGATATCATCAGTTGCACCAATGGTGATGGCTAAGTTGGAAGAGCCCATACCGGAAAGGCCGTCGTTGTCAGGACCGTCGTTTCCAGCTGCGACGCTGACCACAATACCAGCCTCCATTGCCTCGTTAAGGATTCGACTGTGCATGTCTTCACCGTCAGAACCGCCGCCTTCATGAGAAGTGATGCCCCAAGAAAGCGAGATGATATCAATACCGTAATTTGTTTCGTTGGCTCCTTCCCAAGCCGTGTCTTTGTTGTCGATGATCCATTGAATTCCATTCATGGCAGATTCGTAGAATTCTTGCTCGAGGACATAGTTCTCAAACGGTCCTGCACCAGCGTCTGTGCCGATGCGCACATCGACCAGAGCAGCGTCAGGTGCTGAGCCATAGAAACCAGTTTGTTCACCGTTGGCGTCAATGCCTGTGGCCGAGGCCATGCCCATGCAGGCTGTACCGTGTTGGTTGCCATCATCGGGGTCAAAGGATCCGTCGGTTTCTCGGTTGGTGAACAAACAGGTTGGATCTGTGACTGAGAGGTAGCAGACTGCATCGTAACCAGAAACGAACTTCTCGTTCAATCCAGGGTGCTCATTATCGACACCAGTGTCGACCATGGCGATGTTGATCCCAGCACCGCTGACACCCAAATCCCAGGCACCAATTGGATACACTGAGGAATTGCTTGCTTTGACTGCAGGCGTTTGAACATCGCCGTAAAACACAACGCTGCCATAGTGTTCAACCATCACGACATCAGCCAGAGCGGCCAAGGTCGGAGCAAGAGTCACTTCAATTTGACCCAGGAGAACTGCGTTCACTGATTCAATGACATCGGTCACGCTTAGGTTCAGCGCCTCAAGGGCTGAGAGATGGACGTCGGTCACTGGGACCCCGTATGAAAGTCCGATGCCGGTCGTGCCTTGCAACGGTTCAAGGCTATCGTGGATGTTGTTTCGGTTGTCATCCAGCACGGTGCGTTGCCACCATGGCGTTGTGTCCTCAAGCCAATCTGCAGTGGTTTGCTGTGGAACGACAAAGGTTGAATCGATTGGCATCCAAACCATTCCATCCTGATCCATAGCCATCCATTGAGAACGGCTTTCGTCGGTATGAAGTGTTAACGATCCCGTCACAGGACCCATTAGCAATGCGAACATGATGAATGCAATGATGCGTCGCATGTGATTCCCTCTGTTGTCGGGTGGCGCCCATGCATTAACAAGATATGGTATGAGTGAGATGTTGGTAAAAGCAACGCTGAGGTCTAGTTGAGAGTTGAGAGTGGGGGCAGAGGGATTTGAACCCCCCCCAGCTGGTTTGGAGCCAGCGATACTACCAAGCTATACTATACCCCCAGTGGGTAATTCACTGTCAAGATCAGGACTTGGCAGCCTTACGAGCACGCTTTCGTCGGCGCAACTTCTTCTTGCGCCACTTCCACCGTTGATTCCCGGTTTTCTTCCAAGCACGTGAGCCTCGCTTCATGGTGAACGAGCCTCCGACCGTCCTTCCATATATGAGAGCATCGGGTTGAACAACTGATGATGTATTGGGCGATTCCCGAGGATTACTGATGAGGGATGCCATGAAGACACCCGCCGTTTACCAACGCCAGGGCATAAAACGGGACTTCCCTCGGAAGTGAAAGAATACATATAGTCGAGTATCGGAGTTTCATTTATGCAGAAAATCAGCGACGACGGAAAATGGCTCTGGAACGGGACCGAATGGATCCCTAACGAAGAACCACAAGCGCCCGTTGCTGCAACACCCATGCCAGTCCCTGCAATGGCCAGCCCAGTTGCTTCAGCACCCATGCAACCCATGGCACAGAATCACATGAGCGCCGGTGGTGTTTGGGCAATCCGAACAGCTGATTACGGTCTTTTCTTCACCAAACTTATCGCTTTCTTCATCAAGGTGTTTTCGATTGGTTTTGCAATGCCGTGGGGTGCGTGCATGGTCATCAACAAGTGGTGCAGCAATGTTCGCATTGATGGACGTGCCATTAAATTCACAGGCACCCCAATGGGTCTGTTTGGAATCTGGCTGAAAGTCTGTGCCCTTAGCGTCGTCACCCTCACATTGTACTATTGGATTGCTGGCAAGAAGCAAGTTGACAAGTACATCGATGGCCACCTCGAGTGGGCTTAATGTTGGTGACTTCGATGAACAAAATAATTCCTTTTGGGCTTGCCCTTTTATTTTCTTTTAGCAGCTTAGCAGGGTGCATCGAACCTGAGATGGAGATGATGGCAGAAGAAATAGAAATCTGCAGTGAAGACAACATCCCTGAATGGCATGTCGGTTGTCAATTCCCAAGTTTTGAATTTGAAGACCAAAACGGTACTCAATGGAATGAATCGTCTGCAAATGGAACGGGCCGCTGGGTTGCGTATTTTTCGGCCTCCTGGTGCACGCACTGCAAACCTACAATCGACGCTCTTGATCAATCCATTATGCCGGATCATTTGCTCATTTTTAACAAGCAAGCAGGCAATGACAGTTCAAACATGACAGAATGGCACCTGATGATTGAGGATGAACTTAATCGCTCGGTCGACCGGCCATTCTTGCACAGCCCAATGTTGTCAGAAAACCTATCGGTTGCTTCGATCCCTCACGTGTTGCTGATCGAGAACAACACCATTCTCTCTGCTCGAATTGGATTGTGGGACAGCGCACACGAAATGAGCATGTGGTTCAACGCTACTGCTCCCAAAACAGGATACACTCAAGCCATGGACTCAGACATGTCTGGCATGGACATGGAGTGACCAACCAACACTGGTGTTCTTTGCCGTGGTCGGATTTCAATTTTGATTCCGAGCGCATCTGACTGACCTCAATCCATCCGGATCATCGCGTCCCTGTCTGATCAGGAACGATGGGGTTGCATCAGATGCTCAATGCAGGACAGGATTTGTTTATTTTCATCCTCCATGCGCACTGCGAACCGCACGAATTTCGAGTCGATGGTCACGCCCATGTTTTCTGCATCCCTCACATACACTCCACGTTCACGGCACGATTGAACAAATGCCCCTGATGAGGCAGAGATGTTCGTTGGCAGTTCAGTAAGGATGTAATTTGCGACACCAGGATAGACCTTGAACCCTAAGGCGGTAAGGGATTGGGACAAATGAGTTCGATTGCGATGAATCATCTCGTATTGCTTTGCGTAATATTCCGGTTGGTCAAGTGCCGTGATCGCTGCCAATTGTGCGGGGAGACTCACGGCCCACGGTGGTATGAAACGACGTAGGAAAGAGGCCTGTGAGGTCACGGCGTACGCCACGCGCAGCCCTGATAGTGCGTAGCATTTACTCATGCTCTTACAGATGATGAGTTCTTCAATTTGGCCCGTGAGGCTTTCCAGTGAGTCACCGTCGTGGAGGTACTCGATGTATGTCTCATCAATCCAAATGGTCTTGCATTGGGAATCACCTTCGACTATTTCCTGAACGATGCCCCTCATTTCATGAGAATAAACCCCCGTAGGACTGTTTGGATTAACCAAGATCACAGCATCGTGTTTTCTTGATTCAGCGATCAGCCCTGCACGATCAATTTCGAAACCATCCTCGGGGTACAAGGGGAAGTGGGTGACGTTGCATCCAATCACATGGGAGAGGATGTGTAAGTATTCACCATACATCGGGGAAAGGATGAGAACACTCGAATGTTCGTGAATTAATTTTGGCAAAAGAGAAAACATCAGCGAAGATGATCCTGATGAAACCAAGACATGCTCAGAAGGGACGCGACGCACTTGCGATATTTTTTCAATAAGTTCTTCGCATTGGGTCGGTGGTGATTCTTGACAACATGATTCAATGTTTTGAGAAATGACCTCGATCACTTCTGGACATGGCGGGAATGGGCTGTCCAGTACATCCGCAACAACGAGTTTGTTTCTAAGATTAAAATCAAAGCCTGAGGCGCCCCATGATGCACCTCCATGGTAACATGCATCATCTTCATTGATGTGATCTTCAATCTCGATGGCATTGGTAAGTGCTCCACTGTAGGCAAGGGCTTGGGCTATTGAAAGATGCATTGGATGGAAAATGATTTCTCCGGCACTTACGTGATGTTGTTCAAGAACCTTCATTCCAAATTTCTTGTA
>Ga0308019_10000229_pt1 | contig 34758 bp, 37 predicted proteins | sample Neamet284_FD_203135 | JGI IMG/M metagenome (GOLD analysis project Ga0308019, IMG submission 203135) | Marine microbial communities from water near the shore, Antarctic Ocean - #284 | ecosystem: Environmental > Aquatic > Marine > Unclassified | place: Southern Ocean | collected 2014-10-01
TATCCAAAGCATATGGAAACTTTAAAATCTAAAATTACTGTCAAACAATTGCCTGAATCAGTGCGTGCAGACTGGGCCGAATCTCTAGCTGACTGGCCACAAGAAATGGCAAAAGAACTAGACGCCCAAGGCTTACCAGCCTCACGCGTTTTGAATTTAGCTCTTGATGCAGCGGAGACTCAAGGGTACATTTGGCCGGTTAGATACGAAGTTAATTAAGACAAATATAATGGCGATACATTAATAATGTATCGCCATTATTAATATGGCAACAAATCATGCTTTTCCTTAGCTATAGCGATAAAATCGCGAAATCTCTCATGGTAACAGCTGCTGTTTGGGCCTTCTTTTTAGCCTTCATTATATTAGCTGATATTATTGCAAGAGGGGTGTTTAATAGCCCTCTACATGGCACAAGAGAAATAGTAGCAAATTCAATTGTAATAATTGTATTTCTCCAAGCTGGCTATGCCATTCGATCTAGATCAATGTTACATTCTGATATGATTTTATCAAGAGTTCCACCTATAGTTAAAAAAATAATGCTATCTATAAGTTATTCGTTAGGATTATTTTTCTTTTTAGTTGTTATTACTGGTAGCTGGGACTTAGCTATTCAATCTTGGGTTGAAAATGAATACGACGGAGAGGGTGCGCTAAAAGTTCCTGCGTGGCCAACTAGATTTATGATAATTGTTGGCGGCTTCCTATGTTGTGTAAATTATATTGCATTAGCCGTAGCTGATATCTTTGAAATTGAAGATGTTTCGACTAAGGGCAATATGAATGTTTGATGTAAATATAGCTGTTTTATTAATTGCGTCTTTGCTAGTTTTTGTAGCAATAGGCGTTCATATTGCGATAGCATTGGGTGTTACAAGTATTATTGGGATTTATATGGTTACTGGTAATATGGTAATCGTTCAAAAGATGGTTGGAAGCACATCATTTGAAGCATTGCGTAATTATGTATTTGCTGTAATTCCGCTTTTCATGTTAATGGGAGAATTTATTTCAAAATCTGGTGCGATCACAGATATATATCGGGGACTACAGAAGGGGCTTAGACGCCTACCTGGACGCCTAGCTTTTGCAACTGTAATTGGAAATGCAATTTTTTCATTTGTTACCGGTGTATCAATTGCATCGGCTGCCGCTTTTACTCGCATAGCATACCCTGAAATGAAACGCCATGGTTACAATAGAGGTTTTGCATTAGGCTCTATAACAGGATCAAGTTGCTTAGGAATGTTAATACCACCAAGTGTACTAATGATTGTTTGGGGAATCTTAACAGAGAGATCTATAGGGAAAATATTTCTGGCAGGAGTTCTTCCTGGTATAATGCTTACAACATTATTTCTGTTGTATATAATATTTTTATCACTACTGAGACCTAAAATGGTAGGTATTGGTGTAGAAAATCCAGTCACCATTGATGAAGACGACACTATTGGAAATGTTTGGATTAGTGTTATAGGGATACTCTCCGTTATTTTTGTTGTTCTCGGCGGCATCTGGATGGGGTGGTTTTCACCAACCGAAGGGGCAGGTGTTGGGGCTGCAATGGGCTTAATGTTGGCTATCGTAAAAGGAATAACTAAAAGAGAAATTATTAACACTATACTGCAGGTTGGAAAAACTTCTGCACCAATTTTATTGCTACTTTTAACAGCTTCACTATATTCTCGAACACTTGCTATGACAGGTGTTACTAATGAAATAAGCGAAGTCTTCTTAACAACTGGACTTGGATTTGCTGGTATATTATGTTTAATGATACTTATATGGTTTATCTTAGGCATGATAATAGATAGCATTTCAATTATGCTATTAACGGTAACAATATTTGAGCCTATTGCCGTTTCTCTAGGAATTGAACCCCTTGCGTTTGCTATAATCGGTATTATCGCAATAGAAGCAGGTCTTTTAACCCCACCATTTGGTATATTAGTCTATACCGTAAAAGTAGCCGCGAATGATAAAAAAATAAAAATAGGAGAGATATTTTCCCATTCAATTCCTTATTGGTTAATTATGCTATTTGCTGTTTTTTTATTAATAAAATTTCCAATGATAGCGACATATCTTCCTAATTTAGTATTTGGGTAATTTGCAATTAATAAGGTGTGGTGCCCCGACCTAGATTTGAACTAGGGACACAACGATTTTCAGTCGTTTGCTCTACCAACTGAGCTATCGGGGCAAAAATAAAAATTAATAATGTTTTATAGAAACTTTTAAACAATAAGTCTAGATAGACTTTTATTTATAATTATTATAATAGATTTCTATTGTATATTATCATCCTCAGTATCATCGTGTTCTATTGCTACCAACTCTTTCCCAGGTATATAATACTCTCCATTTAACCACTTTAACAAATCATGATTAGCGCATCTTTTTGAACAAAAAGGAAGAAAATCTATTTGTGACATAGCATTACAAACCGGACAACAGGATAATATTTTATCGTTTTGTTTTTTCATTATAATTCATTTCTTATAAATCTTTCATCAAAAATATTAATAGAGATATTATACACATTAATCAATTACCTCAACATTATAAAATCCTATGTCCGATTCGGAATCATCGATGAATTTCAATAAAATACTCATCTTTTTTGTTGAAGGAGGGATTATTCTATATATTTCCAAGTCAAGAGTGTTTCCATCTTTAATGCTTTCGCATGATGGAATTACATAAAGATTTACTGGAAGACTATCGTTAATACCATATCGAACTTCTTTTATAATACATGAGAAATTTATAAGATAATCAAAATAAACCCTCAAGTCGTTACTATGATATTTAAAATTAATCCAATCTTTTTCATGATTTTGAATAATTTCCTTTTGTGATGTTATGTTAAATTCCTTAGATAGAATTACAGTACCCATAACAAAAGCTACAATAACTAACGAGCCGATAAATATATTTCTACGGAGCATGAATTTTTATTTTCTAAAATTTATTTGCCAAATAATTATCAAAAAAATTGACTAACCTCAATTTCTATAAACATCGTACCCAAGACCTTTTAATAAGTTAATAGTCTCATAAATCGGTAGCCCAACTACAGAACTATAAGAACCAGAAATTTTTATAATAAAAGATTGTGCTCTTCCTTGTATTGCGTATCCACCCGCTTTGTCGACCCAGTCATTAGTAATTATATAATGCTTTATCTCTTCTTCGCTTAGATTTTTAAATCTAACTCTAGTTTCAACTAATTTTTTGTAATAGTTACCATCAGCATCTATTATACAAATACAAGTATATACTTTATGATTTTTTCCCGATAATAATTTCATTGCGCTATAAGCTTCTGATGCGGAGATAGGTTTTTCTATAACCCTTCTTCCAACAGCAACAACAGTATCAGCTGATAATATCAAAGAGTCTTTCATATCATTTGTTTTATTCTGATAGACAAAGTTGGCTTTTTCATTGGCTAGTCTAGTAGATAAAGCACTTGGAATCTCTCCTTTCATAACAGTTTCATCAATATTAGCTGGTAAAATGATATCAGGAATAATGCCTAAGTCATTGAGTATTTGTATTCGTCTTTTTGATTTGCTTGCCAAAATAAGCTTTAATTTTGAGGTCATATAATACACATACTCCTGAATGAATATTAATAATTAATTTCATACATTAGATTCTATTTTTTGATAAATCAATGTTAAGTCTTATTGCAAGCGATTCTGCATGAGCATTTAAACCTTCAGCTCTTGCTATTTGAATAGCCTTTGGAGCCAATATATTGAGATTGGAAGAATCACATTTTATTATAGAGGTTCTTTTCATATAATTGATTACACTTAAGCCTGATGCGTAGCGAGCGGTTCTCGCTGTTGGCAATACATGATTAGTTCCAGCTACATAATCACCTATAGCTTCAGGAGTATAAATTCCTTTAAAAATAGCTCCTACATTTTTAATATGTTCTTCATAATATTCTGTATTATTCATATTAAGCTCTAAATGTTCAGGAGCAATCTTATTCACAATATCAACAACTTCCTGTACTGAATTACATAAAATAATAACCCCTTTATCCTTCCAGCTTTTTCTAGCAATGCTTTCTTCTGGATATTTCTCTAATAAAAAAGCTACTGAATCTTCGACTTTTTTTGCAATTTTAGGATTCAAGGTCACAAATATTGATTGAGCCTCTTCGTCATGTTCGGCTTGTGCAAGTAAATCAGCTGCAATCCAATTAACATTGGATTCAGAATCACCAATAACCAATAATTCTGAAGGTCCCGCAATCATATCAATACCCACCTTACCGAATACTTGTTTCTTTGCTGCAGCTACATACTTATTGCCAGGTCCAACTATAAGATCTACAGCTTTTATAGTTTTTGTGCCATACGCAAGTGCAGCAATTGCTTGGGCACCACCAACCTTATATATCTCAGTAATTCCACAAATCTTTGCTGCTGCAATTACTAATGGATTTAAATTATTATTGACTGACGGAACAACCATTACAATTCGACTAACCCCAGCAACAATTGCTGGCACAGCATTCATTAGCACTGAACTTGGATAGTTTGCTTTACCACCAGGAACATACAATCCAACAGATTCGATAGGAGTCCATCTGGTTCCTAATTCTACCCCTAAGTCATCAGTATACTTATGATCTTTTGGTAAATCCTTATTATGATGAGCATATATTCTTTCGTAAGCAAATACTAATGCTTCTATGGTTTCTTTATCGCATTTATCAAATATATTATCTATTTCATCTGGAGTAATTTTAATTGTTTCTATGGTTAATTCATTTGCATCATATTTATTTGTATAATCAATTAAAGCTGCGTCACCTTTAGCCCTAACTCCATTTATAATTTGTTGAACAACAGCTTCTGTTTCATCTGAAAGCTCAGCCTTATTTTCTAATATATCATAAAATTCATTTTCAAAATTTTTTGAAGATGTATTTAAATATTTTGGCATAATTTTTTCCTAATTATATATATTATACTCTAATCTGTTAAACGCTCAATTACAGCACCACAACTAGATAATTTTTTTTCTATATCTTCGAAACCTCTATCAAGATGATAAACTCTATTGACAATAGTCTCGCCCTTGGCAGCTAACGCTGCAATTACTAAAGAGACGGATGCTCTTAAATCTGTTGCCATAACTTGAGCTCCTTTTAATTTTGTAACACCTCTAATTATAGCCATGTCACCATCTAACGTTATATTCGCTCCCAATCTGGCAAGCTCTTGCACATGCATAAATCTATTTTCAAAAATTGTTTCACGTATTCTTGATAAACCATCCGCTTGTGTCATCATAGCCATAATCTGAGCTTGAAGATCCGTAGGAAATCCTGGATAAGGATTTGTTACAATATCAATCGGCTTAAGTTTATTATCATTTTGAGTAATATGTAATGAATTTTCTTGGTCTAAACATTGAACTCCCATCGCCTTCATTACATGCAAGGGGTATTGAAGATTGTCACTATTTACATTAGTCAAAGTTAAGCTTCCACCAGTCATAGCTACTGCCATGGCATATGTGCCGGCCTCTATTCTGTCAGGTAAAACTTCGTGTTCTGCAGAATTCAATTGACTTACACCCTCAATATTAATTATCGAAGTACCCTCTCCTTCAATTTTTGAACCCATCGCTCTTAAACATTTAACAAGATCTACTACCTCAGGTTCTTTGGCTGCATTCTCAATAATAGTTTGCCCTTTAGCAAGAGTTGCTGCCATTAATATATTATGAGTCGCCCCAACTGAAACTTTTGAAAATTTTATTTTAGTTCCCTTTAGTCCATTTGGTGCTGTAGCGATGACATACCCATCTTCTAGTTTTATATCCGCTCCCAATTTCTGAAGTGCCTTAAGATGCAAATCAACTGGCCTTGTCCCAATCGCACAACCACCTGGCAATGAAACTTTTGCTCTTCCCATTCTTGCTAACAATGGACCAATCACCCAAAACCCAGCTCTCATTCGAGATACAAGATCATATTTAGCAAAAAAATTAGAAATTTTAGGCACACTAATATGCATTGTGACACCACTAGTTTCGTTGTTAATACTTGGTACATCTCTTCCGTCTATTGTAATATTGGCACCAAGTTCTCCAAGTATCCGTGATAACAAAGTTATATCCGCTAGATGCGGAATATTTTTTAATGTTAAGGTTCCTTCGGTTAACAAACTCGCAATCATTAATGGCAGAGCTGCATTCTTAGCACCAGAAATTGGTATTGATCCAATTAACTTAGATCCTCCAATAATTTTTATTCTGTCCATGTAAAATTACCTTTTATAATAAATAAATAAATTATTTTTTCTCTAGATCTTGTTCTATGTTCTTATCTTCATGTTTTACTAGATTTGTTTTCATTCTATTTTTTAGTTGCATTCTTCTGCGCTTTAAATTTTCTCTAAGTGCTTCACTTAATTTATCCTTATCTTTTTTTTTATTATTCATATTATATTTCTTTATAAATTATAATTTCTTAAAATAAAGACAGAGATCAAAGAATGTCTACTAAAATAGGTGTATATTTGCTATATCATATATCATATGGCAAATATATACCATTCGCCGCAGTAGCTCAGTGGTAGAGCGCACCCTTGGTAAGGGTGAGGTCGAGTGTTCAATCCTCTCCTGCGGCACCATATATGCCATATTTTATATACTTTAAATTAATATAGTATAAAATATTAGATATCAAATTGATATTTTAATAGTAATTAATATTTATAATAAAATGAAAAAAAAATTAACTATCATTGCCAATACACCCTCCATTAATACTGAGATATTGCTTAACCAAACTGCCCTTGGAGCAAAATCAATATCAAATTCAATTGATGTCCAATACTACGAAGCCTCCCAGGCAGATCATAATTGTATATTGAATTCTTCTGGAATAATAATTGGCACTACAGAGAATCTTGGTTATATGAGCGGAATTATAAAAGATTTTTTTGATCGTATCTATTACGAATGCATAGAAAAAACAAATGGATTGCCTTATGCTATTTACATTAGAGCTGGGCATGATGGGACAAGCACTGAATTTAATATGAAAAAAATAATTACTGGATTAAAATGGAAGCAAATACAAAAACCTCTCATTTTAAAAGGCGATTGGGAGCAGGGGTTTATGGATGAATGTCATACCTTGGGCGCAACAATGGCTGCTGGATTAGAATCAAATATATACTAATATCTCACATGAAAGGCTACATAACCAATGAACTTTGAAAATACAATAACTTTAGATAAAAATAATAATTCTATTCCTATTTATATTATAGAACCAAAAGAAATGCCGGCTGCTATCAAAAACGATCCTTTGACAATGAAATGGATTTCTTCAAATCAGTATGAAGCCACTCCTGGAAAATATCTTATAGTACCTGATGACAAAGGAAATATTTTATCTGTATTAATCGGAAAAGAAGAAAAAGACTGTCCTTACAGTGGGTTAAGCATGTACATATTACCAAAAATATTACCAAATGGTTCGTATTATTTTGTTAATAATGCAGAAAAATTAAATTTATCTGCATATAGTTGGTTGATAAGTAATCATCACTCATCAAGTGTTTCAAAAAATGAATCTGACATAAAATTAAATCTAGATAAATCGTCTTTGAAAGATGATGTCTGTAATATTGCAAGCGGCTGTGCGCTAGCAATTGATATGATAAATCAACCTGCTAATATCATGAATCCTGAAAAAATGTCATCAGAAATTTTCAAAATTGGAGAAAAATTTAAGGCTGACATAAAAGAAATAGTTGGTGATGATTTGTTAAAATATAATTTTCCTTTAATTCACGCTGTTGGTAGAGCTGGAGAGTATGAGCCAAGAATTATAGACATGACATGGGGCAACCCAAATCATCCAAAAATAACCTTAGTTGGAAAAGCTGTAACTTTTGATACCGGTGGTCTGGATATAAAACCTACTAATGCAATGTCAATAATGAAAAAGGATATGGGTGGTGGTGCAAATATTTTAGGTCTTGCTTATATGGTTATGAATGCTAATTTAAAAATACGCCTTCGCGTAATAATCCCTATTGTAGAAAATAATATAAGCTCTAATTCATTCAGACCAGGAGATGTTTTAACTAGTCGAGCTGGCAAAACTATTGAAATCGGCAACACAGATGCCGAAGGAAGATTGATATTAGCGGATGCATTAACATTGGGTGATGAAGATAGTCCAAATTTAATGATTGATATGGCGACATTGACAGGGGCAGCTAGAGTAGCACTCGGGCCTGAATTAGTCCCCTTTTACACGAATAATAAAAATATGGCTAATAGTCTCATGGACATATCGTTAATAGAAGAAGATCCAATATGGCATATGCCATATTGGGAACCTTATAATAAATGGTTAAACGAGGGTTCTTCAGCAAACATCAATAATGCACCAGCCAAACCATTCGCTGGATCAATTATAGCTGCGGAATTTCTAAAAAGATTTGTAAAAAGAGCGAATACTTATATACATTTTGATATCTACGCATGGAATCCTGGATCTCACAAATTTTCTCCTACGGGTGGAGCGGCACAAGGAATTAGAACTCTATTTAGTTTTTTGAAAAAAAATTATACTTAAATAAATTTATAATAAATAATTTATATAACGGTAATTTAAATGAAATTATTAACAGGGCAAAAATTAAAAATTATTAATAATTATACTCCGATTAAATGTAAACCTGACAGTAACTCTGAAACGATATCTGAAGCATTATATGGTGAAAATTTTATATTAAAAAAAATATACAAAAAATGGTTATGGGGGAAATTAGAGACTGATGATTATGAAGGCTTTATATCAATTGATTCCATATCAAATAAAAAGTATGAACATACGCATTATGTTTCGAAATTAAGAACATATACCTACTCTAAGCCGGATATAAAATCAGTAACAACGGATATTCTTAGTATTAATTCGTTAATAACAATAATTGATGAAATTAAAGGTTTTTCAAAATTAAATAATAATGATTATATTTTTACTGAGCATATAGAGCTAGAATCTAATAAAAATAATAATTATATAGATACAGCAATTAAGTTTACAAATACACCCTATAAATGGGGAGGTAGGACAAGTTTTGGCATCGATTGTTCTGGATTGGTACAATTGTCATTAATGAGTTCAGGCTACAAATGTCCAAGAGATAGTCAAATGCAAAACAAAGTATTGGGTAAAAATATTCCAATACAAACCTATCATGACAATCTAAAAAGAGGAGACCTTATTTTTTGGGATGGACATGTTGGTATCATGGTATCAAGTGAAAACATAATTCATGCTAATAGCTTTTCAATGGATACAAAAATTGAAAAAATTATAGACGCTGATACAAGAATAAAATCTAATGGCAATAGGATAAGCTCAATTAAAAGAATTATAATATAATCTTACAAAATTATTTTTAGTTACTGATATTTAATGAGGAGGAAACTAATTCCTTAGTATATTCATTTTTTGGATTTTGAAGTATATCCATCGTGTTTCCGTATTCAATTATTTTTCCTTTATTCATTACAATAACTTTATCCGCAATAGAATTTATAACCTTTAAATCATGGCTAATAAAAATATACGATAGCTTATATTTAGTGCGTAAATTTTGTAATAATTTAATAATCTGTAATTGTACAGATACATCTAACGAACTTGTTGGCTCATCTAACATAATAAATTTTGGTTTTAAAATTAAAGCTCTTGCAATCGCTATTCTCTGTCTTTGGCCTCCAGAAAATTCATGTGGGTAACGATCTTTAGAAGAGATATCAATGCCAACATCATTTAACGTATTACAAACACTTAATAATCTCTCATTTTTAGTTAAATTTATCTTTTGGGCTATCAAACCTTCTTCAACTATTTGTTCTATCGTCATCCTTGGTGATAAGGATCCATAGGGATCCTGAAAGACAACTTGAATATCTCGTCGAAATTTTCTTAACTCTTTAAATGATTTATTGTTTATATAATCTTGATTAAAACATATTTCACCCTTGCTTGATATCAACCTTACAACTGCAAGTCCCAATGTTGTTTTTCCTGATCCAGATTCACCAACTATTCCTAAAACTTCTCCCTTACGAAGAGAAAACGAAACATCATCAACAGCTTTTAAATAATGAGATGTTTTATTAAATATACCTTTTTTTATTGGATACCATACCCGTAATTTATCTACTTTTAATATTTGCTCTGACGAAGACAAATCCTTTTCTTGATTTATTTCCAATTGAGAACCGAGCAGATGTTTTGTGTATTGGTGTTCGGGTTCTGATAATATTTTTTTAGTAGCACCATTTTCAACTATTATACCGTCTTTCATAATACAAACTTCATCAGAAAAATTTTTTACGATACCCAGGTCATGTGTTATAAGCAATATTGACATTCCTATATCATTTTGCAATTCCTTTAACAGCTTAAGTATTTTAAATTGTGTTGTCACATCTAATGCCGTAGTTGGTTCATCAGCTATTAATAATTGCGGTTCATTTGCTATAGCAATCGCAATCATAACTCTTTGCCTTTCACCGCCAGATAGTTGATGCGGATAATTACCTAATTTATCAAGAACGTTTTGTATGCCTACTTTATGTAGTAATTCAATTGTTAAAGCTTTTGCTGACTTATAAGAAAATCCATTATGCAATATTATTATCTCTGCTATTTGTTTTTGAATTGTATGTAACGGATTTAATGACGACAAAGGCTCCTGAAAAATCATTGATATTTCATTCCCTCTAATTTTATCCATATGTCTAGAAGGAATTTTCATTATATTTTCTGAGTTAAATAATACTTTACTTGGTGGACTAAGCACAGCAGACCCAGGCAACAATCCCATTATAGAAAGTGCTGTCAAAGATTTTCCAGAACCAGACTCTCCGACCAAAGAAACTGTCTGTTGTTTTTTTATTTTAAAATTTACATTATCTAAAATATTAATTTGATTATTATTTTGCATAAAAGATAAAGATAAATCACATACCTCTAATAAATTTTTATTTGCAATAATCTTATCTGTCATTTAAAAATCTTTCTTGGATCAAATGCATCCCTTATTGATTCGCCTATAAATATTAATAGGCTTAAAATAATAGCAATACCAAAAAAACCAGAAAGACCAAGCCAAGGAGCGTGTATGTTATTCTTTCCTTGCGCTAATAGTTCACCAAGAGATGGAGAACCAGGAGGTAGGCCAAATCCTAAAAAATCTAGCGAGGTTAAAGTTACTATTGATCCATTCAATATAAAGGGTACAAAAGTTAATGTTGCAACCATTGCATTGGGTAATAAATGTTTGAACATTATCTTAAAACTTGAAACACCCAATGCTCTGGCAGCTGTAACATATTCAAAGTTTCGAGCTCTTAAAAATTCTGCCCTTACTACACCAACCAACGAAACCCATGAAAATAACAAAAGTATAAAAAGCAAAAGCCAGAAACTTGGTACAATTACAGAAGAAATTATAATAAGCAAATATAAGGATGGAATTGAAGTCCATACTTCAATAAATCTCTGAGAGATTAAATCAACTAAACCACCAAAATATCCTTGGAGAGCTCCAGCTAGTATTCCAATCAGTGACGAGAGTGAAGTTAACACTAAACCAAACAATATTGACAGTCTAAATCCATATATTAAACGAGCCAATACATCCCTACCCTGATCATCGGTGCCGAGCCAATTCCAATTCCAAATTGTACAATCATCATCATTGCTGTAATTGCTATAATTTACACATCTATCGACTTTATTAAGCATATATGTAGGGGGAGATGGAGCGGGTACTGGTAATTCATAATTTATAGTAGAATAATGATATCGAACTGGTGGCCATATTATCCAGCCATTACTAGATATCTCCTGAGAAATAATGGGATCCCTGTAATCAGTTTTAGCCAAAAAACCACCAAATTTTTCTTCTGGATAATCAAAGAATACTGGGGCAAGCAATTCGCCTTTGTAAGACATTAACAATGGCTTGTCATTCATAAAAAATTCTGCAAACATAGCAATAATAAATATTATAGAAAAAATACGTAAAGACCATAACCCCCTTTTATTAGCTTTAAAATTCGTTATCCTCCTGATTGTTAAAGGAGAAAATTTATAAAAATTAAATTTTTTCATAATTTCCATTTTTATTCATTATTTAATTATCTCTAAAGCTCTCTTTTCTCAAAATCTATACGCGGATCAATCCAATGATAGGCAAGGTCAGATAATAAATTAATTACCAATCCTAATAATGAAAAGATATATAAACATGCAAAAACAACAGAATAATCACGATTGATAATTGATTCAAAGCTTAATAATCCTAAACCGTCTAGAGAAAATATAGTCTCTATTAACAAGGATCCAGTAAAAAAAGCTGCAATAAATGCAGAAGGGAAACCCGCTATAATTATCAGCATGGCATTGCGAAAAATATGACGCCTTAGAACTTGGCTTTTATTTAATCCCTTGGCCCTAGCTGTTAGAACATATTGTTTTTCTATTTCGTCAAGAAAAGAGTTTTTAGTCAAAAGAGTTGTTGTTGCAAATGCACCTAAAACCATGGATAAAACAGGTAATGTTATATGCCATAAATAATCAATAATTTTCTCGTAAGAAGATAGCTCGTTATAATTATCTGAAACAAGACCTCTCAAAGGAAACCAATCTAAATAACTTCCTCCCGAAAATAAGATTATTAATAATATTGCGAATAAAAATCCTGGGATAGCATAACTAAATATAACAACGCCAGAAGTCCATATATCAAACTTTGATCCATCTTTTATGGCTTTCAAAATACCTAGAGGTATTGAGATTACATATGACAACAACGTCATCCATAATCCTAGAGATATTGAAACTGGTAATTTTTCTATAATTAGATCAATAACAGAAATATCACGATAATAACTTTCACCAAAATCAAATCTGACATAATTTGATATCATAAAGAAAAATCTTTCCAGAGGGGGTTTGTCAAAACCAAATTGTTTTTCTAATTCTAAGATAAATTCTGGATCTAACCCTTGTCCTCCTCTATATTTATTATTTGCCTCTATGTTGTTAGAGCTTTCAATTCCAAAATCGGTGATATTTGCACCTGATATTCTTGATGTAGCAGAAACCTCAGCTCCCGATATTTGAGCAATAATTCTTTCAACAGGTCCGCCTGGTGCAAATTGAATAATAGCAAAACTTATTGCCATGATGCCAAATATAGTGGGGATAAAAAATAAGATTCTCTTAAATATATATAGTACCATAATTGATTTATACCCTTATTATAATTTAAGAATTCTTAATTATGTCTTTTCCACCAAGTGGATAAATTAAAATTATAACCTGGTACAATTTGAGAGTGATCAAATCTATCCCATCTAGCAGTTCTCGTACCCGAAGAATAGTAGTGAGGTACAACAAAATAATTCCATTTCAAAACTCTATCTAAGGCCTTCGTTGCCGCTACGATCTTTTGCATATATGATTCGATCAATCAATTGATCTATAATCTCATCCTCAATACCTATAGTATTTCTAGATCCTTTTAATTTAGCAGACTCTGATCCCCAATAATCTCTTTGCTCATTGCCTGGAGATAAAGATTGAGGGAAATTATCTACTATTATGTCAAAATTAAAATTATCTACACGTTGCTGATATTGAGTTATATCAACAACTCTAATATTTGCTTCAACTCCAAGAAGTCTTAAATTTTTAATATAAGGATTTATAATTCTTTCCATATCAATTTGTGAAACTAAGAATTCAATCTGAAATATTTCATTTGTAAGATTTTTAGATAACTTACCATCTTTTAAATTCCAACCAGCTTCCTTTAATAAATTACTTGCTTTTCGTAAATTATTTCGATTATTTAAAGAATTTCCGCCAATCGAATTTTCATAAATACCTGAAAAAATTTGATCAGACAAAGAACCGCTTATGTCAGATAATATCTCTAACTCCTTGCCATCAGGCTTTCCTTTAGATTCTAACTCCGAATTATCAAAGTAACTATCTATTCTTTTGTATTGATTATAAAATATATTTTCATTTAGCCACTCAAAATCGAAAGCTAAATTAAATGCTTTTCTTACTCTTACATCTTTAAATTTATTTTTTCTTATGTTAAATGCAAAGGCTTGCATGCCCTGAACATTTTTAGTTTCAAATACTTCTAACTTTATTTTACCATCTAATAGTGCTTTTGAGTTATAACCTGTTGCCCATCTTTTAGCAGAGTTCTCAAACACAAAATCTATTTCGTCCGCTTTAAATGCTTCCAATAAAACAGTAGAATCTCTAAAATATTCAAAAATTATCTCATTGAAATTATACAATCCTTTATTTACAGGAAGATCTTTTGCCCAATAATTTTTTACTCGTTCATACTTGATATTCCGTCCTACATTTATCTCAGAAAATTTGTATGGGCCTGATCCAAGTGGAAATTCTAAAGTTGAATCTCCAAAATCTCTTATTAATCCATCCTGGCCTTCATTCTCCCAATAATGTTTAGGTAATATAGGAAATTGACCTGTAATTAAAGGTAACTCCCTGTTTCCTTTTTGATCAAAATAAAATTTAACTTCATAATCAGATATTTTTTCAACACGTAAAATATTCTTATAATAAAACTTATACTGAGGATGATTTTCTTTCAAAACATTTAAACTCCAGATTATATCCTCTGGAGTTATTGGCTGTCCGTCATGCCATTTTGCATTTTTTCTTATCTTGTAGGTAACACTGGAATAATCATCTGGATGCGAAATGCTTTCAGCAATTAATCCATAATAGGAAAAAGGTTCATCATAAGACCCTACCAGCAAAGTATCATAAATTTCAAAAGACCCGTAAGCGGGAGTACCTTTTATATTAAACGGATTTAATGTATCAAAAGTACCAACTACCGCTCGTCTTATTTTACCACCCTTTGGAGATTCTGGGTTTACATAATCAAAATTTTCAAAATCTCGATTATATTTTAAATTATCTCCTAATGTTAAACCGTGCGTCCATTGACCTTGATTTGCATATGCAATGGAAGCATTGAATATACAAATAGTACAAATAACTAATATCTTTGAAAGAAAAGCCACATTTCCTCATATTAATTGTTATTAAAAATAATCGATTTCTTATAAGAAAGATGCCACGTATTAATTATCGTTACAACAATTAAAAACACAATTGTATTTATGAGGAATAATTACTAAAAATTAATCACTAATAATTTTAGAAGCAGATTCTGGAGAAATTTGTAATAAGTAAGCTATAATATTTGCTCTGTCTTTAGATTTTTTTAAGCCTGAAAAACTCATATTAGTTCCAGGTAACCATTTTTTGGGAGCTTCTAAAAATGAATTTAAATTCTCAAAATTCCACGTATCACCATTCACTCCTCTTTGAGATAAGACAGATGAATATGCAAATTCATTTGCAGATGCCATTTTTCTATCCACCACACCGTAAAGATTAGGACCAACTTTATTAGCAGCGCCTGCTACAAAATTGTGACAAGATGCACATTTTTTTGCAACTTTCATACCTTTATCTGCACTAGCTAGAATTAATAATTCTGTCAAACTTGGTCCTTCAACTATTTCATCAGTTGCATGATTAACGTCGTGAGTTTCAGTGGTCATGGTCTCAACAATATATGCTTGTTTTTCTAATTCAGGTGTAAAGTAAAGCATATCAGCAAGAAAGCTAAGACAAAGCACAAATAATGCAGTACCCAAAACTGCCCCAGCAATTTTATTAAATTCAAAATTATCCATAAATTCACCGCTTCCAATTGTATTAATTTACTTATAGTATTAAATTAATTAAAATTTATATAAATAATAAATATTACTAATAATTTCTAGTTTCACGACAATCAAGTAAATATTTCATAAAAATGTGTATCAAAGTAAAAAAATGATAAAAAATAAAAAAACAATTATCATAATTCCAGCAAGGATGGCTGCTACACGTTTACCTGGAAAACCGCTTATGATAATTGACAACAAACCCATGATTGTACATATTTGGGAAAAAGCTTCCCAAACTTTAGCCGATAAAGTGATCGTTGCGACAGATTCTAATGCTATTATAAACGAGATCCATAAAAGAGGTGGCGTAGCTGTAAAAACAAAATCAGATCATAAAACTGGATCCGATCGCATATATGAAGCTCTTCTGAAAACTGATGATTCTGAGAATTACTCATATATAATGAATTTACAAGGAGATATCCCAACCGTTAAACCAGAATTAATAAACCTTGCAATCGAAAAAATAAAAAAAACAGACGCAGATATAATTACTTTTGCTAGAAAAATTACTAATAAAAAAGATATCACTGATCCTAATGTTGTTAAAATTGCAATAGATTTTGACAGGGTTGGCTCAGAATCTAGTGCATTATATTTTTCTAGATTACCGATACCATATGGCGAAGGAGAATTTTATGAGCATATAGGTCTATATATGTATAAACGCCATGCACTTAAAAAATTTATTTTAAGTGATCAAACAAAAATTGAAAAAAGAGAAAATCTTGAACAAATTAGAGCTTTAGAAAATAATTTAAAAATTAATGCAATTTTAATTAAAGATAATATAATTGGGGTTGATACAATTGAAGATTTTAAAAAAGCAAAAAAACTTATTGAAAATCAATTGAAAGATAAACAATGAATGGAAATAATAATAAAATAGTCTTTCAGGGAGAAGGAGGAGCTTACTCACATATAGCATGTGTGAATAAGTATCCAGATATGGAGCCAATACCTGTTCAAACATTTGAAGATGCATTCTCATATGTGAAAAAAGGAAAAGCTAAATATGCTATGATACCCATTGAAAACTCGCTAGCTGGACGCGTTGCTGATATTCATCATCTACTTCCCACTTCAAATCTATATATAGTTGACGAATTTTTTCTACCTATCAGGCATCAACTAATTACCGTGAAAGATTCTAGTTTAGAAAAAATAAGTCATATTATGAGTCATAGCCATGCTCTTGGTCAATGTAGAAAAATTATAAGGAAGTTAAATCTAAAACAAATAGTGGCCGTAGATACTGCGGGTTCAGCAAGAATAATTTCTGAAAAAAATGATCCTTCCGTTGCCGTTATAGCAAGTGAATTAGCAGCAGAAACATATAATCTAAAAATATTAGAAAAAAATATTGAAGATGCTAATCATAATACTACTAGATTTATTATATTATCGTCTGAACCTGATGATGCCGAACCCAATGAAGGGCCAACTATTACAAGTATAGTCTTTCGTGTTAGAAATGTTCCTGCAGCTCTTTATAAAGCAATGGGTGGATTTTCTACGAATAATGTTAATATGACAAAATTAGAATCTTACATTGTGGGCGGTAGTTTCGCAGCAGCACAGTTCTATGTTGACATAGAAGGGCACCCTAATGATAATAATGTCCGTTTAGCTCTAGAAGAGCTTGATTTCTTTTCTAATGAACTTAGGATATTGGGCGTTTATCGTGCAAGTGAATTAAGAATAAAAATCGAAGAAGACAGTAAAAGTAGAAAATTCGTTAATAGTCCATAAAACGAGCTGATATAAATCAATTTTTTATTAATTAATTATACAATTATAAAAGAAGAATGTGGCACATTTCTGACCTTTTGTTATAATAGATATTGAGAAGTTGGCAATAGGCATATTTTTCGCCAACCGAGTCAGATCTGGAAGGAAGCAGCTCTAACGATTATAATATGGGTTATTTGTCCAACTTCTCACCTATTGGTTATTTTCTATTATTGAATAATATGAATTTAAGAAAAATTAAAATAATGTAATGAGAAAAAATCCATGATTGATAAAGTTTCTTCAGAAGCCAATAAATTATATAAAAATTATAAAGTTCTTGCACGTAAGTATAGGCCAACTAATTTTACGGAATTAATAGGTCAAGATACAATGGTGCAAACGTTAATTAATTCCTTTAATTCGGGAAGAATACCTCAAGCATATATGTTAAATGGCATCAGAGGTATTGGCAAAACAACAACAGCTAGAATATTAGCCAGAGCATTAAATTATTCACTAGAAAAAAATAAAGAAACCCCAACAGTTGATATAAAAGAGATTGGACTTAATTGTGAAGCTATAATGGAGTCTAGGCATCCAGATGTATTTGAAATGGATGCAGCATCAAATACTGGGATTGATAATATCCGTGAAATCATTGGACTAGCCCAGACAAAACCATCCTTAGCTAAATATAAAATATTCATTATTGATGAAGTTCATATGCTTTCAAGACAGGCCTTTAACGGTTTACTGAAAATACTAGAAGAACCTCCGGAGCATGTTAAATTTATCTTTGCTACAACTGAAATTAGAAAAATTCCAATTACAGTAATCTCGAGATGCCAAAGATTTAACCTTCAAAGAATTGATCAAATTATCCTTGAAGAATATTTAGAAAAAATAGTAAAAAAAGAAAATGTAACTTCTGACAAATTATCTCTATCTGCAATAGCTAAAGCCTCTGATGGTTCCGTTAGAGATGCATTATCGCTTCTTGATCAGGCAATTGTTTTATGCGTAAACGATATTACATATAAGAAAATCTATAACATGTTAAATTATTCTGACCAAGGTGTTGTTATAGATTTATTTAAACTAATAATGCTTGGAAAAATAGATGAGGCTCTAGAAAAAATTAAACAAAATTATAATTCTGGAATAGAACCACTTACCATTCTTACCGATCTTGCAGAAATATCTCACGCTTTCACGCTAATCAAAATTAATAAAGAAAATAATTCTTCATTCAACCTAACAAACGAACAATTTATAGATGCTAGCGAATTCATTGATACTATTGAGATGTCTTCTTTGGTTCATATGTGGCAAATGCTTCTAAAGGGTTACAAAGAAATTGAACAGTCTTTTAATTCATTCATGTCAATGGAGATGCTTATAATTAAACTTAGTTATTCATCGCAGCTTCCACCAATCAATGACATTATTGAAAATTTAGAGTCTAAAGCTATCACAGAAAAAATAACCATTAATAATATGCCTCAAGAAGATGTAATAAATATTAATAAAATAACAACTCCAAAAACTTATGAAGAGGCCATCTCTATAGTTGGAGATTATGATATAAGATTGATTGAGCTTATTGATAATTACATAAAGCTAATAAAGTATAAAGAAGGTTACATTGAGATTGAGCTTCTTGATAATCATCCGAATGATCTAATCAATAACTTTAAATCAACCCTTGAAAAAGCTACCGCTTTAAATTGGGTTATTGATATTTCAAACAGCAAAGATAGATCAATAAATAAAAATGATTTGACTATAGAGAATTTTAAAAATCATTTTCCTGATGCAGAAATTATAAATAAAGATTAATATAGATCGTTAACACTAATCAAGGGAATACTCATATGTCTAATATATTTGGAATAATGAAACAGGCTGAAAAACTTCAAGAAAAAATGAAAAGCATGCAAGAAAATATTTCTCTAATAGAAATTGATGGCACTTCAGGTGGTGGATTAGTAAATATTAAAATAAACGGTGGTGGTGACATAAAAAACATTAACATTGATCCCTCAATACTAATTGCAAGCGAAAAGGAGATCATAGAAGATCTCATTATTGCCGCTTACACTGATGCTAAGTCTAAAGCTAATACTGAAGTTGCAAAAAAAATGAAAGAAGTAGCTGGTGACCTTCCTATTCCCCCAGGCTTTAATCTAGGACTATAAGATAATGAGATCGTCAATAGGCCCTGAAATTGAAACTTTTATTAAGCTTTTATCTAAATTACCAGGTTTAGGTCCACGTTCTGCAAGAAGAGCAGCTTTGACAATAATAAAAAAACGAAATCAATTACTTGAACCCCTTAAAAAATCTTTTATAGAAATATCCGAAAAAATAGAGACGTGTAGTATCTGTGATAATATAGATGTTATTAATCCTTGCAGCATATGCCAAGACAAAAAACGTGACACTACAATTATTTGTGTTGTTGAAGAAGTGTCAGATCTATGGGCACTTGAAAGAGCTAACGCAATAAATTGCCACTATCACGTCTTGGGTGGGGTGCTTAATGCCTTGGATGGTATTGGACCAGAAGAATTAAACATTAAAAAATTAATTAGCAGAGTTAACAATTCTGATATTAAAGAAGTTATACTAGCTCTAAATGCAACTATTGACGGACAGGCTACTATACACGTTGTATCTGACCTCATAAGCAATAAAAATATTAAAATCACTAAAGTTGCGCATGGGGTTCCTGTTGGAGGAGAGTTAGATTATTTAGACGATGGAACATTAAGTCAAGCAATCTCAGCAAGAAGCATAACTGATTAACAGTCGTTTTCTCTAATACTTAAACTTCATTCTATGCTTTTAGTTTTTTTTTCTTCTTCAAATTCCAAAGATTCTAGCTTACGGCCACTACTGGTTATTTTATCTGAAGATATAACGATTTTTTCTAAATCTTGATTAGCTAGATTAAAATGTTTTTGCAAACCAGAAACCCTATTAGATAATCTTTCAACGTCTGAAATCATTTTACTTACCTCAGACCTTATAACATTTGCTTGATCTTGCATTTGGCTATCCCTTATTAGGGATTGCATAGTTTGAACAGTTAACATCAACATATTTGGGGATACTATAATAATTTTTAATTTATAAGCTTTTTGAATAATATCACTAAATTGTTCGTATAAATCAGCATATATAGATTCAGATGGTACAAACATCATCAAAGGGTCTCTAACTTCTCCTGGTATGCTGTATTTTTCAGAAATATCTGTTAGATGTTTACTAATATCAATTCTAATTTTTGATTCTGCTTTTTTTATATCTAAATTAGAATTTGCAGTTCTTAAGGCAGTAAAAGATTCGAGTGGAAATTTAGAATCAATCACAAGAACTTCATTTGAATCTGGCATTCTAATGATGCAATCAGGCCTCTTTCCGTTAGACAATGTAAATTGAAATGAATAAGATTTAAATGGCAAACTATCTACTATTATTGCTTCCATTCTACCTTGCCCATATGCACCACGCTCTTGTTTATTATTCAGAATATCTTGCAAACTAACTACTCTTGATGATAGTTCTGTTATATTTTTTTGTGCACTATCAATAACAGCAAGTCTTTCGTTTAATTTAGTTAGATTCTCTCCTGTCTTACTAGAGTTTTCAGATAAATTATGCGATAGTTTTGTCATCATTTGATCTATTCTTTGATCGAATGAATTTTTTAAATTTTCATGATTTCCTGAAGAAGTGTCGGCAAGCGCCTTTAATCTGCCAGTCAACTCGTTATGAAGATTTGTTATTAATAATATCTGTTCATTAATATCGTTACTTTTAAGTTTTCTAAAAATATTTAAATAAAATACTCCTATAATAATGATAATTATAGCAAATATAATCAATAAATTTGTCATTACTAATTGATCATTTAACATCAATTTATATACCTATTATATTTTATTTATTACCACTATACATAGATATTTCATTCTAATATAATTAAATACAAACTTAAATTATTAAATTGAATAAAAATTATGACAATCTATAACATTTTAACATTGCCTAATAAAATATTGCGTCAAAAATCTGCACCAGTAAAAAATATTGATGAAGAAATAAAAACAATATTAAACAATATGGCAGAAACTATGTATGACGCGCCAGGTATAGGACTTGCCGCAATTCAAGTTGGAATTAGAAAAAGACTTGTAGTTATCGATTGCTCGCGAGATGCAGATAAAAAAGAATTGATAAAATTAATTAATCCAGAAATTTTATCTAAATCTGATGAAGAAAATATGTATGAAGAAGGCTGTTTATCTATTCCTGATATTTCCGAGGAAGTCAGAAGATCTTCTATTTGTACCATAGAATATCTTGATATAAATGGTAAAAAACAAAAATTAAAATGCGAGGATCTGATGGCAACATGCATTCAGCATGAAATAGATCATCTAAATGGCAAGCTCTTTATAGACCATATATCAAGACTGAAACGTGAAAAAATTATCCGTAAATTTATTAAATTATCAAAACAGAAATTATCTACATGAAACTTAAAATTATATTTATGGGAACATCTGATTTTGCAATACCTGCTCTTTGTAAAATACATAATGCTGGGCACGATATCTCTGTTGTTTATACACAACCACCTAGCTTATCAGGTCGTGGTTTAAAAAAAAATCCTTCGCCTATACACAATATTGCCGAAAAGAAAGGTTTGCTAGTCAAGACTCCTGAAAAAATTGGAAACATAGATGATATTAATTATCTAAAAAGTTTAAATGCAGATATTGGTATTGTCGTATCTTTCGGACAATTAATACCAAAAGAAATACTAAAATCAACCAAACATGGATTTTTAAATATTCACCCTTCAATGTTACCAAGATGGAGAGGGGCATCTCCTATTCAAAGAACATTGATGAATGGAGATGAGACTACTGGGGTAAATATTATCAGAGTCGATGAAAGTTTGGATACCGGTGACATATGTTTATATGAAATAATACAAGTTCCTAAAAATACTACATACGGGGAATTAAGCTCTGATTTATCTGAAATTGGAGCAAAATTAATTAATAGAGCTCTTAATTCAATTTGCAATAAAACTACTGTTTTTACACCACAAAATATAATTGGCATTAGTTATGCTAAAAAAATTAACAAAAGCGAAACAAAGATTTTATTTAACAAAAATGCTGATGAAGTACATAATCATATAAGAGGGCTTAGTCCATATCCATCTGCATGGTTTGAATACAGAACTCAAAAAGAAACCATTAGAATAAAAGTTCTTTCGTCTGAAATTATAAATAAAAATGGAAAACCTGGTGAAATACTAGATAATGAGTTAACAATTGCCTGCAAAAAAGGTGCCGTCAAACTAACAAGACTGCAGAGACCAGGGAAAAATCCAATGGATAATATATCTTTTTTAAGAGGTATTAATATTTCTAAAGGCATGAAAATTAGTGATTCCTTATGAGATATAAATTAACGATAGAGTATGACGGAACATCATACCATGGTTGGCAAATACAGGATAATATACCTACAATACAAGGGACCATATCTGAAGCAATACAAAAATTTACTAACGTCCATGTTACTGTAAATGGAGCTGGTAGAACAGATTCTGGCGTACATGCAAATGCACAAGTTGCTCATATAGATTTAGATGAGAAATGGGATGAATATACTATATTGAATGCAACCAACTACCATCTTCGCCCTAATCCAATAACAATCATTAGGGTTGAGAGGGTTACAGATGATTTTGATGCCAGATTTTCAGCAATAAAAAGATACTACGTTTATAAAATAATAAATAGAAATGGCCATCTCTCTCTTAAAAAAAATCGTGCATTGCACATAGTTAAAAAATTAGATGTTGATAATATGCAGAAAGCTGCAAACTTATTGATTGGAAAACATGATTTCACTGCTTTCAGATCAGCTCATTGCCAGTCAAGATCACCAATAAAAACTCTAGACAATGTATCTATAAAAACAAATGAAGATAAAATTAATATTTACTTTGATGCCAAATCTTTTTTACACCGACAAGTTCGTTCTATGGTTGGCACTATGTTAAAAATAGGAGAAAATGATTGGCCTGTTGATAAAGTTAGAGAAATCCTTGAATCTCGAGATAGATCTCAATGCGGTCCGGTTGCCGCTTCTCACGGACTTTATCTTGATAAAATCGATTATACCAAGTAATTCAAATAACAATAATTTTAAATTAAAAATTCTTAAAATAATTAACAATGCTATGTTTATATATAGATTTTAATTGATTCAGATCGTTAATCAAAATATTTTCATCTACCTGGTGCATAGTTTTTCCAACAAGACCAAATTCTACAACTGGACAATATTTTGATATAAATCTTGCGTCTGAAGTGCCCCCACCAGTTGATAAATTTGCTTTCAAACCAGTGATTTTAAAAATAGAATCCAACATCAAGGATGAAAAATTACCCTCCTTGGTTAAAAATGAATTAGCAGAAGATTTTATAATTAAATCCCATGTTATATCTTTAGAAAAATCTAAGTTCACATCGTTTAATTGCTTCTGTATCCAAGAAAATAATAATTTTTCATCCCATAAATTATTATATCTGATGTTAAATATTGCTTGAGCATCCGCCGGAATTATATTCATGGCTTGATTGCCAATATCTATGGACGTAATCTCTAAATTACTTGCAATAAAATTATCATTACCATTATCTATAGGAATATTTATTAGTTTATCTAAGAATTTTACTAAGACAGGGATTGGGTTGCTAGCCTTATGAGGATAAGCAACATGACCCTGTTGACCGTGTACTTTAAGTTCACATGATAAACTACCTCTTCTACCAACTTTTATTGTATCCCCTATTTTTTCAGAATTTGTTGGTTCTCCAACAATACAAGAATCAATATTTATACTATTACTTTTTAACCATTCTAAAACTTTAGAAGTTCCATTGATTGCCAAACCTTCTTCATCGCCCGTTAGAAGGATGCTAATAGTACCTTTAAAATCTTTTTTAGTATTAATGTATTCAAGCATTGCAAAGATCCATGCTATAATTGAACCCTTCATATCCTCAACTCCGCGACCGTATATTTTGCCATTCTTTATCTCACCTGCGAATGGTGAACATGTCCATTGGCTGATATCTCCATACGGAACAACATCAACATGACCTGCAAAACATAAATGAGGAGAACCTGTACCAAAAGAAGCGTAAAGATTGTCGACTGGATAAGTGCCCTCAGAGACAAAATTTAATTTTTTTGTATAAAAATTATTTTTACTTAAAATTTTTTCAATAAAATCAAGTGCTTGAATAGCATTTGGTGTAATGCTTTCGCATTGAATAAAAGATTTTAGTGTATTTTCTAAACTCAATTTCTATACTTCATTTTATATTTTTTCATCGTTAATAATAATTATGATCTCAATAAATCGTTAGTAGATGTTTTTTCTCTAGTTTTTTGATCGACAGTTTTAACAATTACAGCACAATACAAAGATAACCTATCATTCTTAATCTCACCAACAGAACTTGTTTCTAAATTTCCTGGAACAACTACGGAATAAGGAGGAACCTTACCATAAATTATTTTTCCAGTTTTCCTGTCTACTATTTTTGTAGAAGAGCCAATATATACACCCATTGACAAGACGCTGCCTTTACCAATTATAACACCTTCAGCTACTTCTGATCTTGCACCAATAAAACAATTGTCTTCAATTATAACAGGATTTGCTTGAAGAGGCTCAAGAACGCCTCCAATTCCTGAACCACCAGAAATATGACAGTTTTTTCCTATTTGAGCACAAGAACCAACGGTTGCCCAAGTATCAATCATAGTGCCTTCATCAATATATGCTCCAATATTAACAAAACTAGGCATTATAACTACATTTTTAGCAATATATGCTGATTTTCTAACAACTCCATTTGGTACATATCTAAATCCTGCTTCTTTATATCTTTCTTCCGTCCATCCAACTGTTTTCCCTGGTACCTTATCGAACCACGTAGCATATGGGCCAGATAATATAGAATTTTTATTGGTCCTAAAGCTTAATAATATAGCTTTTTTTATCCATTGGTTTACGATCCACTCATCATTTATTTTTTCGCAAACTCTAATTTTACCACAATCTAATAGATTAAGAGTTTCATTAACCGCTTTAATCTCATTGGGTTCAATGTTTGTTTTTTCAAAAGCATTATTTATTATATTCATTAATTCAGAATTCATTATTTTAAACCTTGTTCTTATAAATTTATATTTTCTATATTATCTACTAATTATCTTAATTATTTTTTAAAAAATTAAGATAATAATGTACCGATGCCATCCTCGGTAAATAGCTCTAATATTATTGCATTCAAAACTCTTCCATCAAGTATAACAGCTTTTTCTACACCCGAACCAATAGCATCTAGGCATGTTTCAATTTTCGGAATCATACCACCCTTTATAATACCATTATTAATCAAATCATTAGCTTTATCTCGCGAAAGATCTTTTATTAGATTACCTTCTTGATCTAAAACTCCTTTTATATCCGTTAACATGAGAAGCCTCTTAGCTCCCAAGGAACTTGCTATTGCTCCAGCAGCTGTATCGGCATTTATATTATAAGTAATATTATTCTTATCAATACCAATAGGAGCGATAATAGGAATAAATCCAGAGTCACAAAAATCTATCAATTTTTTTGGATCGATTGATTCTGGCTCACCAACATATCCGAGATCAATTACTTTCTCCACATTAGAATCGGTCTTATAAGCTTTCTTACTTAACTTTCTAGCAAGAATTAATGGTCCTTCTTTTCCTGAAATACCAATAGATTTTCCACCACAATTATTAATATCACTCACTATATTTTTATTTATTGTTCCTGCCAGAACCTCTTCTACAACCTCTATAGTTTTCTTATCGGTAATTCTTAATCCATTAACAAATTGACTCTTAATACCTAAATTGTTTAACATTTCTCCTATCTGAGGCCCTCCTCCGTGGACAACAACAGGTTTCATACCAGCTTGTTTTAGCATGACAATATTTTGTGCAAAAGAATTGGAAAGCAAACGATCACCCATAGCGTGGCCACCATATTTAACTACCACATACTCTCCGTTATAATTCTGCATAAACGGGAGTGCTTCGGCTATGATTTGTGCTCTTGTAGGTGATGTTATATTATTCATTCGATAAATTACCTTTGCAAAATATAAACTATATTAACTTAAAGATAGTTGATCTAAGTAAATCTAAACCTATATTATCTTTCGATGATGTTAAATGAAAAAATGGTCTTGCCGCTCCATGTTTTGATATTACAGAATCAATGTTCTTGCATAAAGCACTAAGGCTTTCCTTTTTAATTTTATCCAATTTAGTAAGTACAATTTGATAAGAAACAGCTGCTTCATCTAATATATTCATTACTTCAATATCAATTGGTTTTATTCCATGCCTTGAGTCAATTAATAAAAATACACATGATAAATTAACCCTTCCTCTTAAGTAATCAAAAGTAAGAAACTTCCATCTAATTATATCCTCTTTACTTGCTTTTGCGTAACCAAATCCAGGTAAATCAACAAGAACTAAAGTATCGTTTTGATTAAAAAAATTTATAGTTTGGGTGCGTCCTGGTGTATTTGAAACACGGGCTAACTTCTTCATACCAACTAAAGAATTAATTAAGCTTGATTTTCCAACATTTGATCGTCCTGCAAATGCTATCTCTGGAAGATTTATATTAGGAAAACCCTTATTTTCAACAACAGATAAAATAAATTCTGATGGTTTGGCAAATAACTTCTTGCCAGAAAATAATTCACCAAAAGTAAAATCATCCTTTGAAATTACTTGTTGTTCTTCTCTTGATTCTTTTTGTAAATGTTCTGAATATTCGACCAAAGTTCTACTTTCACTCCCATTCTTTTCATAATTACATATTGCTGTAAGCTTGATAAAGTATTGTTCCATGCCCAATAAACAACAAGTCCGGCTGAAAATTGTGCTAATAAAAATGTAAAAGCAACGGGCATCCAGGTAAATATTTTTTGTTGTATTGGATCTGGTGGTGATGGATTTAATTTCATCTGCACAAACATTGTGAATCCCATGATAATCGGCCAAACTCCAATCACTAAAAACGCAGGTGGAGACCATGGAATTAAGCCGAAAAGATTAAATATCGAAGTTGGATCTTGAACTGATAAATCCACTATCCAACCAAAAAATGGTTCGTGTCTCATTTCAATTGTACAGAATAAAACCTTATATAAAGCAAAGAAAACAGGTATTTGAATAATTATTGGCAAACAACCTGACATTGGATTTATTTTCTCATCTTTATACATTTTCATAAGAGCTTGTTGTTGTTTCGGTCTGTCACCTTTGTATTTTTCTCTTATTATTGTCATTTCAGGTTGAAGTTTCTTCATTGCACTCATCGATTTATAAGCTTTATTTGCCAGAGGGAAAAAGAATAATTTTATGATGACTGTTGCAACTAATATTGCTATTCCGTAATTACCAAAAATACCATTCAACCAACTTAGCAAATAAAATAATGGCTTAGTAATAAAATAAAACCATCCCCAATCTACTAATAAATCAAGATTTAATAAGTTATATTTATCCTCATATTTATCAAGGATGTTAACTCTCTTAGCACCAGAGAAAACATATGAAGACGAAGTCATGGCTTCACCTTGATTTATTGTAATTTTTGATCCAAGAAAATCTGTTTGAAAAATATTTCCATTATTACTAGTTGTGTATCTTCCTTGATATTGCATATCAGGATTTGGAGCAATAACTGTTGCCCAATTTTTATCTGTGAAGCCTAGCCATCCACCCATAATATCATTGTAAATTTCAGTTTCATCAGCAATATCATCATAATCCGCTTTTTTCTCTCCCTCTTCGCCTAATACTCCAATAAATCCTTCGTGAAGGATGAAGAAGTTTAAAAGATCATCTGGTATGCCGTGCCTAGATATAAGGGCATAAGGAAACAAATCTACGCTCGTATCAGTATTATTTATTACTTGTTGGTGAATTGTAAATGCAAAATCTTCATCAACCTCTATTTTTCTTTTAAAAATCAAACCGTTGTCATTATCCCAAGATAACAATATTGGATTAGCAGACGTAAGAACATTTCCTTTTTCTAAACTCCATAACGTATTCTCTGAAGGCAAATTTATATCCTGCCCCGAGTCTTCTACCCACCCATGGTGAACATAGAAAGGATTAGCTGTTCCCAAAGGTGATAGGATTTTTACAAGTTCGCTTTCGGGATCTAAATCTACTCTATAATTCTTTAAGTTCAGGTCATCGATTTTTCCACCCAAGAGTGATATAGATCCTATCAAATTATCAGTATTAATTTCAACCCTTGGAACAAATTGATCTGCAGATGTTTCTTTTGCATTGTCCAAAGATATATCAGCAGCAGGTATACTTATTAAATTTCCCTGTTTGTCTGGAAATGGAATAGAAATACTTGAGTTTTCATTTAACGATTTATTTGATGCCTCAACAACTGATCTGGCTTCAAGATCTTTTTCTTCTAATTGAGGATTCCCAATAAAAAATTGCCATACAATTAGCACTACAATCGAAAGGCCGATTGCTAAAATAAAATTACGTTGCTCATTCATTTTTGTTTTAGCCCAGATGTTAATTCAAGTTATTAAAAATCTCTCAATGAAGTTTATTTAAAGATTGCTCTAAATCTTTTAAAATATTATTAAAAGAATAATTATTTATGTATTTTCTTGCTATAAGAACATAATCGCAATATTCAATTGCATTTTTATCCAATGAAATTCTAACCGCTTCTTTCAATCGTCTTTTTGCTCTATTCCTGATTACTGCATTACCAATTTTTTTAGAAGCAGTAAAACCAGCTCTTGGACTCTTCTGATCACAATCTTCATGAAGATAAGCAAGTATGATAAATGAAGGCGTTATACATTTTATGCCCTTATCAGATGCTCTTAAGTATTCTTTTCTACTCTTTAAGTATTCCATGAAATTAGACGACCTAATATGTGGCTGGAAGTTTTTAAGCAGATAAACGCTTACGTCCTTTAGCACGACGCCTGGATAATACTCTCATGCCACCGCTTGTAGCTTTACGCGAACGAAAACCGTGACGTCTTTTTCTTACTAGAACACTTGGTTGGTATGTACGTTTCAAAACAATAACTCCAAAAAATATAAAAGATGGATTATCTATAAATTATTAATATATCATTATAAAGATAATTAATATAAAATTATACAATGATTAATAATTTAAATTAAAATAAAATATTACATTTATATAGAAGCACTCTAGTAACAAGTCAACTAAGTGTTGTCTAAAATAATAGCTATAAGTATATTATACTTAATATGTACAATAAAATAATAAATTTTTCTGGTAGAAAATATCCTGGTAAAAATAATCTAATAACAGATGTTGGCGGATTAACGGTTGGTAATTCAGAAGATAAAGATATTATCACAGGTGTTACAACATTAATTCCTAACCAAAAATTTATAGCCTCATGTGATATTCGAGGGGGCGCTCCCGCAAGCCGTGAAATAGATTTATTGGATCCAATCAATACAGTAAATGAAATTAATTCCATAGTAATTTCAGGAGGATCTGTATATGGACTAGATTCAGCAAGTGCTATAACGTCACTAATTGGCAATGAAAATATTGGTTATAAAATCGATGGATCACCAATTTCAGTTCCGATTATACCTGCAGCTTGTTTGTTTGACTTGAAAAATGGTGGGAATAAGAATTGGGGTCTGGTATCTCCTTATTATGACCTTGGAGTAAAATCTTACAAAAATGCTAAAATTGATTTCCCTTTAGGAAACTATGGTGCTGGAATAGGTGCGGTTGCAGGAAAGTTAAAAGGCGGGATAGGAAGTGCCTCAATAACAATTGAAAACGAATTAGTTATTGGAGCTTTGGTAGTGGTGAATTCAATTGGATCAACAGTAATTCCTGGAACAAATATTTTATGGAGTTCCCCTTTTGAAATTAATAATGAGTTCAACACTTCTAAGCTTCCAACTGATTATTTTAAAAAAGAACCCTCTTTAATAGATACTTTAAAAGATACAAAATTAGAAAATACCAATCAAAAACCGAGAGAAAATACTACAATAGCAATTATTGCGACTAATGCTGATCTGACTACAACAGAACTTAAAAGGCTTGCTATAATGTCTCAAGCGGGCTTAGCAAGGTCAATTAGACCTATTAATAGTCCATTAGATGGAGATATCATATTTACTATTTCAAATAATAATATAAAAATACCAGAACCAAGAGAAATTTCTATTACTGAACTTGGTATCTTGGCGGCAGATACATTAGCAAGAGCAATTGGAAGATCCGTGTGTAATGCAAAAAGTATAAAGAACATAAAATCATATATGGATTTTTATACAAAATAATTATTTAATCTAAATATTAACTTAAAAAGGAGAATTTAATGAGTAGCGAGAGATATAAAAAAGGAAAAAAAATTAGAGATGAATCTTTTGGCAAAGAAGGTTTAGAAAGATGGGAAGATTTATATAAAATTTGTCCTACACATGCTGATGCAATACATGATTATTGTTTTGGAACAATATGGGATAGACCCAATTTAGATTTAAAAACTCGTGAAATGATTGTTATGGCCGCCGCCGCAGCACAAGATTTACCCCATGAAGTGGGCCTGCATGTAAGAGGTGCTTTAAATCGAGGGGCTACTAAGGACGAATTAATAGAAGTAATACTTCAGTGTTCTCCTTACATAGGATTCCCAAAAACCAATCATGCACTTAAAGCTGCCCAGAGTATTTTTGATCAATGGGATGAAAAAAAAGACGATTGGAAGCCTCTTGAAGATTAGCTAAAAAATTATTACATTGAATATTATCAGACAGCAATATCCATGCAAAAAAATATGAAGCATCGGTGCATTGGGATTGCGTGTTGAAATACCGGGAGATTTTGCTCCAGCTTTAGCAAAAGCAATTGATGCTAAAAGGCCTGTTATTATTGATGTTGTAACGGATATTGACGCTTTAGCGCCCCTTGCATATACAATTTAAACTTATGTGTTAACGCATGCCTATTATTAAATATTTACGCTTCTGGTATAATATTAAGTAAAATATTCTAATTTATAACAAAAGCTTTATCTCCCATTAATATTATGCAATGGTTTAAGTGTAATTTTTAAGGAAATTAATAATGAATAGAATAAATAATGCCAATGAATCTCTTCGTAAAACTTTAAGTGAAGTAAGTTGCGTGCATCCTGCTACTGTATTTGACCCGATGTCAGGTAAAATTGCAGAGAGTCTTAACTATAAAGTAGGCATTGTACCTGGAATGATAATGTCTTTAAACCTTCTGTCTGCACCAGATTTAATGTTACTATCAATCACTGAATTAAGTGATGCAGTTAGGCGAATAAAAAGATCTTGTTCTATGCCTATAATAATCGATGCAGACCATGGCTATGGGAATGCATTAAATGTTATGAGATCTGTTGAAGAACTTGAGCATGCTGGTGCTTCAGGAATATCGATAGAAGACACTAATCTGCCCTTACCATTCAAAAAAACAGAAGTACCAGATTTTATATCGATAGAAGAAGCGACATCTAAAATTAACGCTGCAGTTAATGCAAAAAAAAATCCTTCGATGGTGATAATAGCTAGAACTGGTTCGACTAAATATCTTGGTATTGAGGAAGCATTAAAACGTGGAAAAGCCTATCAAAATATTGGGGCTGACGCTTTGTTTTTTCCTAATATTGATAATATAAATGACGTTAAAACTTTAGGAAGTAGTTTTGATATACCTATAATATTAGGAGGAGTCTCTCCAGATCTATTAAGCCTAAAACAATTGTCATCATATGGTATAAAAATAAGTTTACCTGGTCATATACCATATTTTGCTGCCTTAGAAGCTTACAGAAATGCGTTAAAAACACTTAGTGATAACAATAACTATGATAAGGTAAAAGTGTTAGAGAATGAATATTTTGAAAAGCTTTCATCTTCAAAAGAATATAAAACATCAATATCAAAATATTTAAAATAAATTAAGAAAAATTGGGATATAAAATGAACAAAAAAAAACTTGGTATAATTCGTCCTGACACTTATAGATTTAGTTTAGGTGATTTTGAAATTGCAACATTTTTAGATAGCACTATATCAAGGGACGGTCCTTATCCAATATTCGGGAATAATATTGATGAGAAATTATTGCATAAACTAGCAATAGAAAATAATTTACCTGCAAAAAGATTTGAACATGGATTTACTCCCACTCTAGTTAATACAGGCAAATACTTAATTCTATTTGATACAGGTAATGGCAATCTTAACCATGAAAATAAAGGTCAGCTTATACATCTTTTAGAAAAAGCCGGCTACGACCACTCTGATATCGATTATATTGTCATTACCCATTGCCATCCTGACCATATTGGTGGATTAGAACTTATAAATGATAACTATTTTCCAAACGCTGAAATAATTATAGGCCGAGTTGAATATGATTTTTGGAAGAATGGAGACTTTGTTCCAGAGCAAAGAATTCCAAATAAAAAACTTTTTGATAGAATATGCTTACCACTGTCAGACAGAATGCGATTTATTGAAAGTGGTCAGGATGTTGTAAGCGGCATAACTGCATTAGAAGCATATGGCCATTCAAATGGTCATATGGCTTATTATATTGAAAGTGAAAATAAGCAATTATTAATTACCGCTGACGTTACAAATCATTATGTTGTATCACTTCAAGTACCTGAATGGCATGTTGCATTCGATGATAATAAAGAGCAGGCTGTAATTACAAGAAAGAAAATACTTGAAATGGTTTTTAATGCTAAAATACCAATTATTGGTTATCACATGCCTTTCCCCTCAATTGGCTACATTGAGAAAGAAAAAGGAAAATATAAGTGGATTCCAGTTTCATATCAATTAACTATCTAATTGATTTTATTTTTTTCTAAATCTTAGCGGCTTAAACGCAACCTTAGCATGCTCGCTACAATAGGGTGTCTTATTCTTTGGCTCATGACCACAAAAATGAAAATCTGTATCACCCGGATCTCCTATAGGCCATTTACACCTATTTTCATTAAGAGTAAGTATGGTGACATGCTCGCCTGGTGAAATCTGTACGGCTGAAAACCCTTGTGTTTCAGGTTGAACAACAGGCATTAAATCGCTTATAGGATCAATAATAGCTTTAAGAGCCAAATTACCAGAATATGTTACAGAAACTACATTAGACTTTAATTGACCGACCGATGACAGGCCATTAGTTCTTATTGATTTGGCTCTACCTTCTAGGCCTAATCTATGAACCTTGCCTATAACTGCATTTCTTGTTACATCACCAATCCTATTAGCAATCTGACTTGCACTAAGACCTTCGGACCATAGTTTTTTGAGAGTTTTCACTTTGCCATCTGTCCAAGCCATTTCTTTCTCCCTTAATAAATATTAGCGATAAAATAAATTATATATTTTCTATATATAGAATATTTCTATTTATGATAGTACTATATATGCTATTCATACAGCAATCTTTTAGTGTTGTTTATCCTAAAGATAAACTGTATAAATCATTAAAAATTAGAGAAAAAAATGAATCAATACTTTGAGAAAAAAAAATTACGATCTTTTGGCAGTGTTAACTGGCTAGGGTTATGGACACTTACCTCAAGAGAGGTTAGGAGATTCTTAAAAGTTTGGCAACAAACTATATTTGGTCCAATAGTGACCAGTCTGTTATTTTTATTTGTTTTCAGTGTTGCGATTGGCAAAACCCGACCTGAAATTGGGGGACTTCCTTTCGTCAATTTTCTTGCTCCAGGACTAATAATGATGGTTGTTTTGCAAAATTCTTTTGCCAATACATCCTCTTCAATAGTAAGCGCAAAAGTTCAAGGAGTAATAATTGATATTTTGATGCCTCCACTGAATTCAATTGAAGTTACAACCGGGTATGCTTTAGGTGGTATTGCAAGAGGTTTAATTTTGTCCATAATAGGTTTTTTTATTATCTCT
>Ga0308019_10000231_pt1 | contig 34707 bp, 32 predicted proteins | sample Neamet284_FD_203135 | JGI IMG/M metagenome (GOLD analysis project Ga0308019, IMG submission 203135) | Marine microbial communities from water near the shore, Antarctic Ocean - #284 | ecosystem: Environmental > Aquatic > Marine > Unclassified | place: Southern Ocean | collected 2014-10-01
AAAATCCTCTTTATTTACATTACCAATATCAAATTCCATTTCAAGTTCTTTAATTTGACGGTAAAGAAGTCTTTTTTTTCGCTTTAAGGAACTTAAATCAATTTTAGAATCAACATTCTTTATTCTATCTAATAATAGAGGCTGTAAAACAAATATAATTGGAAGTATAAAGAATATTAAGACTAAACTATAATCTCTTATGAAATCCATTCTCTAATCCTTTCGAGGCCAAAGAGCTATCATTGTACCAATCACAAGGATATAACCACCAATCCAAACCCATCGAACTAAGGGATTAACCATTATTTTAATAAATGCTATACTATTTTCAGTATCAACAGCTGAAAAAATAGAATAGATATCTTGATTTAAAGTAGAATATATGTCTAATTCACTATGGGGCTGTCTACGGTTAACATCTGGATTTTTATGAAAATAAACTCTTTTTTCTGGATAAAGATTTGTTACAAAGGCACCTTTATTATCAGTAACTCGAATATCAGAAATCCATGCATAATGATTTGGTCGCTCAGACTCTGACATTTTAAGTAAGGTGAATTCATATCCAGCTACATGATCTGTCTCGCCTACTTTTAGACTAAATTCTTTTTCTTTATCAAAGGCATGTCCGGTAAAGCCGACGAACATAAATACAATCCCTACATGAACTATGTATCCACCATAACGGGAACGGTTTTTTGAAATCATCCTATAAAAAGCGGTAATAATTGTTTCATTAAACTTCTTTGTCCTGGCTAAGATACCTCTCGCAAATTCTTTAGAAATCGTTGCTAAGACAAACACACATAAGCTAAATGAAATAACGACAGTTCCTTTTAAACCAATAAATATAAAAAATGATGCCCCAATTAGACCTGAAAGAATAGGAAAAGTGAAATTCTTTATAAGACTTTGCTTTCCAGTTTTACGCCATGCGAGTAGAGGGCCAATCCCTGTTAAGGCTAAAAGAATTAACCCTATAGGAATATTAATTTGATTAAAGAATGGCGGGCCCACTGTTATTTTAGTCCCGCGAACAGCTTCAGATATAACAGGAAACAATGTACCCCAAAACACTGAGAAACACATAACTACAAAGACTAGATTATTAAATAAGAAACCGCTCTCTCTAGAGGTAAAAGATTCCATTCTTTTTTTAGATTTAAGATCATTTCTATTTATATACATGATACTAAAGGATACAATAAGAATTAAAAAAACAAAGACTAAGAAGATAGGGCCTAAGGATGATGCTGTGAAAGAATGAACAGAGCTCATTACGCCAGAACGTGTCAAGAATGTCCCGAAAATACATAAAGTGAACGTCAAAATAATTAACACCATATTCCAAATACGTAACATATCCTTTTTTTCTTGAATAATAATAGAGTGTAAAAAAGCTGTAGCAGTAAGCCATGGCATAAAGCTCGCATTTTCAACTGGATCCCAAGCCCAATAACCTCCCCAACCAAGTTCTTGGTAAGCCCACCAGCCACCTAAAATAATACCAGAGCTTAAAAATAGCCAAGCTACCAGAGTCCATCTCCTAATACTTTGTATCCACAAAGGGCTAGTATCTTTATTAATAAGTGCCGATATAGCAAAAGCAAATGGTACAGAAAAGCCTACATAACCAAGGTATAAAGTAGGAGGGTGAATTGCCATTGTTACATTCTGCAATAATGGATTTAAACCATTTCCATTTGTTACTATAAATTCAGCTTCGGTCGGCATAAATGGATTTGTTATAAAATTTGTTAAGACTAAGAAAAAGAGTTGAATTATTGCTAAGCAAATAATTACCCACGGCATAAGAGTATGATGTTTAGACTGGTTCTGTAAGATAGTTATAGTAGCATATATAGAAAGAATAAATAACCAAAAAAGAAGCGACCCGGATTGTCCAGCCCAAAGAGCAGATATTTTATAAATAAAAGGAGTTTCTAAACTGGTATACCTTGCAACATAATCAATATCAAAATTACTAATTAGAAGCTGGTAGCTAAGTATAAAGGTTGCTAAAAAAACAAAGAAAGAGACTCCAAGCGCCAACCTTTGGCCTGTGAGGAAGAGGCGTTCATCACCATAGCGAGTGTAAAGGAATAGTACAATAATAGTAAGTATACTGAAACCAAAAGCAAGGTTTAAGGCAACACCACCAGCAATAGGTGTCATATTTCTATTTCCGTTAAATTATAGCTAGATTCATCTCTCAGGTCACCCTCATATTTAGAAGCACATTTTGTTTGCAATTCATCAGCATAGAAGACACCATCTAAATACAGACCGGTTACAATAACCTCAGCACCATCTTTAAAAAGATCCGGGCGAGTACGGTCATATTTAACATTTAATTCTACTGCACCTTCTTGAAGAATAAATGAACAATCAAGATAATTTGTTTTAGAAATAAGAATGGATCCATTTTTGACAAGACCACCTAGCTTTGTTCGCTTATTAATTTTATCATTTATTAAATCTTCAACTGAGATAAAGGTAGCCATGGCTTTTTCATCTTTTGGATTAGATGAAACCCAACCGATCCAAAAAATAACAATCGTAACTAATCCAGAAATCATCAACATAAACTTATTATTACTGTTCATTAATACATCCTTAAAAAACTGCTGATTCTTGCCATTCACCAAATACTATCTTCATAGCTTCTACAATTTCACCCATTGTTACATATCCCTTAGCTGCTTCAATAATAGGTACCATCATATTTGTATTATTAATGCAAGCTTTTGTTACATTCTCTAGAAGAACCTTAACCTTTTTCTCGTCTCTTTCAGATTTTAATTTCACTAAAGCTTCAAGTTGTTGGCTCTCAGCAGCATCACCAATTTCAAGTAATGGAATCTCGATTTCTTCATCTTCTTTGATAAATTCATTAACACCAACATGAATTAATTCTTTACTATCAATTTTTTTCTGATAATCAGAGGCAGCCATTGCTATCTCTCTTTGAAAGTAACCTTTTTCTATCGCAGGAATAACTCCTCCATTTTTTTCAATCTCATCAAAGTATTCTTCAGCTTTTGTTTCAATTTGATCAGTTAATGATTCAAGGAACCATGAACCACCCAAAGGATCCGCAACATTTGCCACTCCCGTTTCAAACGCAATCATTTGTTGTGTTCGAAGTGCTATTTCTGCTGCTTTTTCAGAAGGTAAAGCTAATGTCTCATCCATTGAATTAGTATGAAGAGATTGAGTTCCTCCCAATACTGCTGCCATAGCTTGAAAACCTGTACGAGCAATATTGTTCTCTGGTTGTTGAGCTGTAAGTGAGCATCCTGCTGTTTGTGCATGAAACCTTAATTTCCAGGAACGAGGATTCTTAGCCTTATATTTATTCTTTAGTCTTTTTGCCCATATTCGACGAGCAGCTCGAAATTTAGCAATCTCTTCAAAAAAATCTAGATGTGAATTAAAAAAGAATGATAATCTAGGGGCAAAATCATCAATATCAAGACCTGCTGCAATAGCATATTCAATATAAGTAAATCCATTTGCTAATGTAAAAGCTAATTCTTGTGCTGCCGTTGAGCCAGCTTCACGAATGTGATAACCGGAGATAGAGATCGTATTATACTTTGGCATTTTTTCTGTACAAAAAGACATCATGTCAGTAATAATTCGCATAGAAGGTTCAGGTGGAAATATCCATTCCTTTTGAGCAATAAATTCTTTTAAAATATCATTTTGAAGAGTTCCACGTAGACTAGACAAAGGGACTTTTTGGTTTTCAGCAACTGCTATGTAAAAGGCTAAAAGAATAATAGCCGGTCCATTAATTGTCATTGATACAGAAATATCACCTAAATTAATTCCCTTGAAAAGTCTTTCCATATCTTTTATTGACGCAATGGAGACGCCACATTTTCCGACTTCACCTTCCGACCAAGGATGCCCAGGGTCATAACCCATAAGTGTAGGCATGTCAAAAGCTACGGACAAACCTGTTTGTCCCTTACTTAAAAGTGAATGATAGCGAGCATTTGTTTCTTCCGGCGTTCCAAACCCTGAAAATTGGCGTTTTGTCCATAATTTACCACGGTACATATTAGCATGGACTCCTCGGGTGTAAGGATATTCACCAGGAAAACCAAGTTTGTCTAGAAACTCACTATTCGGAGATTTAGGATAATATAAGCTATCTACACTTTCACCACTTAGTGTATCAAAACTATATTTGCGAACTGCTGACTTATTAGCAGCTTGTTCCCAATTAGTTTTTGCTTGATTAAATAGGTCTAATTGTTTGGACATGGTTATATCAATCTATAAAATTTACGTAGTTCTACGTACTTCTAATACTTTATTAATACCTTCATATACCATCCATATAATGAGGATTAATAAAAGAAGAGTTAATCCAAATAGGATGGAATTATTACCATAAAAATTTAGAGCATTAGCTAAAAGTGCGCTAAATGTTAGGACTAAAATAAATATCATTGGAATTAACAAAGGTAGTATTGGTTTTTTTTTCTGCCAATAATAAAGAGTCAGAACCATTAAAATAAGAGCACCCAGCATCTGATTACTGGCTCCAAAAATTGGCCACAGAAACCAACCAGCCTGACGAGAGTCTCCACTAATTGGGTCAGATATATTCCAGAATGCTAATAAAATAGCAGGGGTTATTGCAATAAATGTTGCAAAATAACGATTTGTTAAGATTTTAATTTTAAGAACCAATCCAAATTCATTTAAAATAAATCTTTGTATCCTCGTAGCTGTATCCAGTGTAGTAGCTGCAAAAGAAATTACTAAGACAGCCATAATTGTATTAGCCATTCCAATAGGTATTCCTAAAGATTCTAACAAAGCTCCTCCGCCAAGAACAAAAGCAGCCGCTTTATTGGTACTCGCGTGAGCCCAGGTATCATAGTATACTGCCCAATTTAAATCAGGGACAGCTCCAACTGAAGGTAAATTGGCTTGGCCAACCAAAGATATTCCAGCAACAGCTGCTATTGTTGAAGCTAAAGCAAGAGTTCCTTCGCCAATCATTCCTCCATACCCAATCATTCTAGCGTCAGATAATTTTTCTAATTGCTTTGAAGTAGTACCCGAAGCTACCAAACCATGAAACCCGCTTATAGCACCACAAGCTATCGTTACAAAAAGTAACGGGAATAGATTAGGCGTTTCAGGATCTGAAAAAGATCTAATAGCAGGAGCATCAATAATAGGTTGAGCTACAAAAATACCCAAAAATAATAATGCTAAACCTACAAATAATTGGTGACTATTAATAAAATCCCTAGGCTGCAATAAAGTCCAAACCGGTAATAAACTTGCAATAGCAGAATAAATAAATAATAGTATAATCCATATATTTTTCGCATCTTGAATATTCATTGAAGTTGTAAAATCAATTGGATATTTAGTACCAACCCATATAAAAAAATATAGAACTACTAATGCGATTAATGAGGGTATCATACTATCAAGTTTTTTCTTATAAATTAAAAAACCCATAATTATAGCAATTATAATTTCAATATTTATTGGAATAACTGATGATGGTATTCCAACAAAAAGGTCAGCTATTGCCATTGCAAATACAGCGAGAACTAACCAAACAAGAAAAATAACAAAAATAAGAAACATAACTCGCGCCCGCTTACTAATCGTTTTGGAGGCTATATCTGCTATACTTTTCCCTTTTTCTTTAACGCTAGTTACTAAAGAACCAAAATCATGTACTGCACCCATAAATACTGTTCCAACTAAAATCCATATTATTGCTGGCAACCAACCCCAATAAGCTGCTATACATGGTCCAATAATAGGTGCTGCACCTGCTATTGATGTAAAGTGGTGACCAAATAAAATATGTTTTTTTGTGGGAACATAATCTATTCCATCTTCAAGTGACTTAGAAGGCATAGATATATTTTTATCATTAATATCAAATATTTTATTAGCTATAAATCTAGAATAAAATTTATAGCCAAGATAAAAAACAATTAGACTAAATATTACAAGTGTAACTGAACTCATAAATCAAACTTTAATATCTAATCTAAGTTTAGTATTAAGAATGGAATGCTTAATCCCTTCAGGATTAATGCCGCATTTATCTAATAAATCTTTTCGTGGACCATGCTCAACAAATTCATCTGGTAAAGAAATAATCTTTGTTTGCCCTTTATATCCATTGTTTGACAACCAAGCCACAACACCTTCTCCAAAGCCTCCAGAGCGTACACCCTCTTCAACAGTTATTACTTGCTGAAAACGATTAACAATAGATTCTAAATATGCAATATCCATCGGCTTAATAAAACGACAATTAACGACTTCACAAAGCATATCTTCTTTAATTAACTGATCTGCGCAATCAAGGGCATCATAGACCTGAGAGCCAACCGCAAGAATAACGACATCACTACCCGAGCGAACAACTTCCCAACTACCAATGGGTAATAATTCAGCTTGACCATGATCATCAAATTTTTCAGAAGATGCTTTAGGGTATCGAATTGCAAAAGGCCCTTTATTATAGTCTAATCCAGTATAAAGAAGGTGCCTTAATTCATTACCGTTCATTGGAGCAGCCACCACCATCCCCTGGATACATTTTAAATAAGCAATATCTAAGGCACCATGATGTGTTGGACCATCTTCGCCAGCGATTCCTGACCTATCAAGACAAAAGACTACAGGAAGATTCTGAATAGCAACATCATGTACAATATGATCAAAAGCTCTTTGAAGAAAAGTTGAATAGATTGCGACTATTGGCTTAACACCTTCAGTTGCTAGACCAGCGGCAAAAGTAACTCCATGGCCTTCAGCAATACCAACATCATAATATCTAGTTGGAAATTCTTTTGCATAGGATACAAGCCCCGTTCCTTCTCGCATAGCAGCAGTAATACAAACGGTATCTTTTCTATTCCTCGCTACTTCACAAACTAATAAACCAAATACATCCTGAAATATTGGAGCTTTAAATTTATTATCCGTAATTGATTTTATGTTTTCATTAAGTTTTTGACTTGGTTTTACTGCGTGAAACTTTACTGCATCACTATGATATTCTCCATTCTCTCTATCATTAGAGACCATTCCTTTTCCTTTTTTGGTTTGAATGTGAAGAAGAACAGGGCTTTTAAAATCTTTTATTTTTTCTAATGTAGAAACTAAATCATTTAAGTTGTGTCCATCTAAAGGGCCAATGTAACGAAAACCTAATTCTTCAAAAAGCATTCCAGGTACTAATAAAGACTTCAAGCTATCTTCAATCTTATGAAGAAGAGTTCGAACTGTTTTCTTACCAAAAGGTATTTTACCTGATATTTTCCAAATCTCATCTCTAATTTTATTATATAAAGGATTTGTTACAATTTTTGTTAAATAAGTATTTAAAGCTCCTACGTTTGGACTAATAGACATTTCATTATCATTTAAAATCACTAACATTGGTGTGCGTAAATAACCTGCATTATTTAGAGCTTCAAAAGCTAGACCACCAGTCATAGATCCATCACCTATAATTGATACAACCCTATAGTCTTTACCTGTTTGGTTTCTTGCTTCAGCTATTCCGGTTGCTGCTGAAATAGACGTTGATGCATGACCAGCCCCAAAGGCATCATACTCACTCTCAGATCTTTTTAAAAAGCCACTTAGCCCCCCTAATTGGCGTATTGTTGGAAATAAATCAAAACGCCCAGTAAGAAGTTTGTGAGCATAACCTTGATGACCTACATCCCAAACAATCTTATCATCCGGTGTATCAAAAACCTTATGTAAAGCAACAGTAAGTTCTACTACTCCAAGAGTAGGAGCCAAATGCCCGCCAATTTCACTAATTACATTAATTATATGATTACGAAGTTCATCAACTACTTGATGAAGCTCTTCATTGTTATAACCCTTTAGATCTGCAGGAGATTTAATTTTAGGAAGAAGTTCAAGTTGCATTTGCTATCTCAAATTGTTGTCTAAATACATATTCGTGAAAAATAGTAGTTTTAACTAACTCGGGGTGAAATGCTAAGCCTAAATGATGACCTTGTTTTACTACAACTGGCGCATTATTATAATTACTTAGTATTTCAACAGATTCATCAACCTTTGTAATCTTAGGTGCTCTAATAAAAGTAGCAGGAATATTTTCAATTTTACCATTTAAAGATACTTTTAAATTATCTATAAATGAGTCAAGCTGTCTTCCATAGGCATTCCGATCAATAGATAGATTTAAGATCCCTAATGATTTCACTCGACTATCTGCAATATCTTTAGACATTATTATTAATCCTGCGCAGGTTCCTAATATGGGTTTTTGTTTAGAAAATTTTTTTATTGACTCATGGAGACCATATCTACACATAAGGTCTGATATAGTTGTCGATTCACCTCCAGGTATCACGAGACCTTTAATTAAAGATAATTCATGAGGATAACGAATTTCCATCGTTTTAAAATTAAGCATATGTAATATTTCAATATGCTTAGAATAATCTCCTTGAAGTGCTAATACGCCTATCATTTTAAAAGTAGATTCTTCTTTACCTACCAACCTCTGTCTTGGAGACGTTCTCCTTCTGGAATTTCCGACATATCTAAACCTTTCATTGCCGATTCAAGACCTGTTGAAATTTCTGCCATCTTTACTGAATCTTTGTAATAAGTAACCGAATCAACGATTGATTTTGCTCTAGGAATAGGATCCTTACTATCAAAAATACCTGAACCTACAAACACTGTTTCAGAGCCCAATTGCATCATAAGTGAAGCATCCGCCGGTGTTGCAATTCCTCCGGCAGCAAAATTTGGAACTGGAAGTTTTCCCATCTTAGATACCTGTTGAACTAGCTCAAAAGGTGCGCCCATGTTTTTGGATGCTGCCATGAGTTCATCCTGATTCATTATAGTTAATTTTTTTATATCACTCTGCACTTGTCTCATATGTCGAACCGCCTCTACTATATTACCACTTCCAGCTTCACCTTTTGTACGAATCATCGCAGCTCCTTCGCCAATCCTTCGTAGTGCTTCACCTAAGTTTCGACATCCACAAACAAAAGGCACTTTGAAGTCATGTTTCCAAATATGGTTATGCTCATCAGCTGGTGTTAGCACTTCGCTCTCATCTACGAAATCAACTTCAAGAGCTTCTAGAATTTGTGCTTCAGCAAAATGTCCAATCCTAACTTTTGCCATTACAGGTATTGAAACAGTTGATTGAATATCCTTAATCATCTGAGGATCACTTGCGCGCGCAATCCCACCATCTTTCCTAATTTGAGAGGGAATACGTTCTAATGCCATTACAGCAACCGCACCAGCATCTTCAGCTATTTTAGCTTGTTCAGCATTCATTACATCCATAATTACACCGCCTTTTAACATTTCTGCTAAACCAACTTTTAATTCAAAAGACTCTTTTTTAGCCATAAATAATCTCCTCGGGTACTTTCCCAATTTCTTTAATTTTTATTAAAACATCATTTATAATATTATCTGGAGTACTTGCACCGGCTGATACTCCGATAGTTTCAGCTCCATCAAACCATCCCGGATCAATTTCATCTGCTAAAGTAACTTGATAAGAATTCTTATTACGCTCTTTAGCTAAGGCAGTTAACCTTTTAGAGTTTGCACTAGTAAATGAACCGATAACAATCATTACATCACATTTAGTTGCTAATTCTTTAATTTGACTTTGATTTCTCTTAGTCGGAAAACAAATTGTATTTACAAAGCGAAGATCAAAAACTTTCGTCATAATTATATTAATGATCTCCTGAACATTCTCAATAGTTTGAGTGGACTGGCTAACCACGCCCGCTCTTTTAGTCTTTCGTAATTCACTCGCTTCCTTTGGTGAGGCAATAATTATAGGATCATTAACCTGACTAGCAATCGCAACAACTTCATCATGACCATGATCACCTATAATTAGGATTTTTCTACCTTCAGCTTCTAATTTTTTTACTTCTTCATGAATCTCTAAGACTAACGGACAAGTAGCATCAATGATATTTATATCTTTATTATTTGCTTCATTCCATGTTTCAACGGTAGTCCCATGAGCTCGAAATAATATAGGGTTATCTTTTGGAACCTCATCTAATTTATCAACAACCCTTGCTCCAGCAGCATCTAGGTCTTGAACAACATTTTCATTATGAACTATATGTCCAAGCATATAAACATCACCATTCTTTTCCGCAGTATCATAAGCTAGATTTACAGCATCTCTTACACCAAAACAATAACCTGCATCTTTTGCTAAAAGAATTTTCATGAAAAATTATTATCTTGATTCACTAAACTTTTATTGGCTTCAGCTAACACTTTAGGTAATACTTTAGATAAAGAACCTTTGACCATCGCTCCAGCTGCAAACTTATGCCCTCCACCACTTAAAGATTTTGCAATATCATTAATTATATATTTCCCTTTTGAACGAAAATTAACTCTACAGGTTTCATTTCCATTATCAAAAATCATCAAAGCAACTTCAACTCCACGAATTGAACGAATAAAATCAGAAAAGCCATCTATATCTTTTTTAATTGCATTCGCTTTTTTCATCATTTCTTGATCAATCGTAAACCAAGCCAACTCACCATTTTCACTATAATCTAAATTGTTTAGTATATCAGCTAATAGACTCATTTGAGCTGGTGAGCGATTTTCGTAAACAGTTTGATAAATCTTGGAATGATCGACGCCTATATTTAAGCATTCAATTGCAATTTGATGGCATGTTTCATTTGTATTACTATAACAAAATGAACCAGTATCAGTCATTACAGCGGTATAAATACCATTCGCGATAGGTAGTGTTAGTTGAACATCAACTGTTTTTAAAAAGTTATAGACCATCTCACCCGTAGCTGCAGCATTCATATTTATATAATTCTGAGAGAATCTTTTGTCTTTTAAGTCTGGATGATGATCAAAATTTATAGCACTAACAGAGTTAAGTGTTATTTTTTCACCAATAATTCTTAATCTTTGAAAATCTCCAACATCAAAAATAATTGCTAAATCACATTCAGCTATCCAACTATCATGATTCTTAGCTTTATAAGTTTCAATAATATTATTGTAATTTAAAAATTCGTACTCAATTGGTAGTTCTGAAGTATGAATAAGACGACAGTCTTTGCCTATACTATTTAGGTAGTGCCACATAGCAGTAGCGCTACCAAGACCGTCACCGTCTGGGTTTTCATGTGTTGACAACAAAATTTTTGCTGCACCACCAATAGTGTTATGTAATGATTTCCAGTCTAACATAATAATTTAAGACATGGAATTTAGCTATATTTATATAGATATTATGTAATTATCGACTGATAACGTATTTTTATTTCACCTTTTCCATTGGGTTTCATTTAACCCCTTATCTTGATTTATAAACCTTATTAATACGAAGATAAAATCACTTAGTCGATTTAAGTAAGCAAGCCAGTTTTTATCGTATTTATTCTTAGATATTAAAGAGACACAAGACCTTTCAGCTCTTCGACAGACTGCCCTTACAACATGAAGCTTTGCACATAACTCATCACCTCCAGGTAGAATAAATTCCTCTAATGGAGGTAAATTTTTATTCATTTTATGAATATTTTCTTCAAGAACATTAATACATCTGTCACTAAGGAGAGACATATCAGAATCCGGCATAGACGCTTCTCCTCCAAGATTAAATAAATCTTGCTGAATTGATTGAAGTTGATCTTTAATACCTTCAGCATTACATGATGCTATTGCTAATCCTAGATAGCTATTTAATTCATCAAGATCTCCTAGAAAAACTATAATTGGATGATTCTTAGAGACTCTAGAGCCATTCCCAAGACCTGTTTCTCCTTTATCTCCTGTTTTTGTAGTGACTTTAGAAATACGCATATATTAAAAGAAAATAAAGCTTACTAAAATAAATAAAGGAATGAGAATAGGTAAAGACCATTTAAATAGATAGCCAAAAAAAGATGGCATTTCTATACCTGAAGATTCAGAAATAGATTTAACCATAAAATTAGGTGCATTTCCAATATAAGTATTTGCACCCATAAATACTGCACCTGCGGAGATAGCTAACAATGTTTGACTTAAATCAGTCATAAGTAACGAAGGATCACCACCTGCGGTATTAAAGAAAACCAAGTATGTTGGAGCATTATCTAAAAAACTAGATAATATTCCAGTAGCCCAAAAATACATATAATTGATTGGGCCCGTATCACTTGAAACAGAATTTATGATTACAGCTAATGATCCTTGTGCACCTGCTTTTAAAATTGCGATAGCTGGTATAATAGTAATGAAAATTGCTGAAAATAACTTGGCAACTTCGATAATTGGAAACCAAGTATAATCATTAGCTTCTCGAATTTTCATTGATGTTATTTTCCAACTGGCGATAGTTAAACCTAGAAGAATAAAATCTCTTGCTAAATTTTGCAACTCCACATGAACATGGTAAATATTAAATTCAATATGTGGTCTCCAAAAACCACTTAAGAGAACCGCTCCTATTACGCCAACTAAAAGTATTAAATTTGAGGAACCTTGTATTCCAATCTTTGTATCACCTACCGGGATAGGATGGTTTTCTTCTTTATTATAAAGATAAGTATCCATTACGTAAAATATTATTAATAAAAAGAACGCCATAAATAACATCGGCTTTAACATAGCTGAGGTTGTCCAGAAAAAATTAACACCTTTTAAAAAGCCAAGAAATAAGGGGGGATCCCCTAAGGGGGTTAAAGAACCTCCAATATTTGCCACTAAAAAAATAAAGAAGACAATAACATGAACTTTATTCTTTCTGTCTTTATTTGCTCTAATTAAAGGTCTAATTAACAACATAGCAGCACCCGTTGTCCCCATCCAACTAGCTAAAACTGTACCAATAAACAGAACTAAAGTATTTACAATCGGTTTACCAACCAATGAACCTGTTATTTGAACTCCACCTGAAATTGTAAATAATGAAAGAAGAAGTATAATAAAAGGTATGTATTCTAAAAGGCCAACATGAAGAATCTCATAAAGTGTAATTGAAAAACCAACGCTGAATAAAAATGGTCCAATAAATAAAATAGCCCAGAATGCTGATATCTTACCAAAATTATGATGCCAAAATTGAGGTGCTATAAGTGGAAAAATTGCAATAGATAAAAGAATACCAGCAAAAGGGATAACCCATAAAATAGAGAGTTCAGATCCATCTAAATGTGGAACGTTACCACTTGAAGCTAAAGTCATACTCATTAATAAAAATAATTTTAATAATATGTTTTTCATTATGAAACCATCAATAATTATTGAAAAGAACAGCCAATAACATAATTCAAATTATATAGATAATCCAATTTTTTGATAAAGTTTTAATTATATTTTTTATTGTAATTTTAGCAATGGAATTCTTCTTCTCTTTCATCATTATTGCAATTGCTCTACTTGGAATGTCAATTGGAATAATATTCAATAGAAAGCCACTACAAGGCTCTTGTGGTGGAATAGCAACAGATTGTGTCTGCCTTGATGGAGGCAGTTGCGATGACCCATCTCAAAAACCAAGTATAATTAAAAATTAATTCAAAAAAGTTCGCATTCCAGATGATATTTTAGATTTAAACGTATTCTCTTCTTCTTTTATTATCCATAATGCTTCGTAGCCTTCTAAAGACTCAATTAGCTTTAACCCTTGATTAAATGACATAACATTTAAAGCAGTTGCTAAAACATCAGCATCTAAACAATTAGGTGCCGTAACTGTAACAGACGATATATTATTCTGAATAGACTTACCACTAGTTGGATCAATAATATGAGAATAATGAAAACCTTCATATTCATAAAAGTCTCTATAATTACCAGAAGTTGCCATACTTTTATTTTTTAGAGATATGACTTTATAAATACTTTCTCCTGGGTGTTGGCCTTCAATAGGTTTATCGATACCAATTCTCCAATTTTTACCAATATTATTTTTCCCTGTTGTCCTTACCTCTCCGCCAATTTCTATCATAAAACTTAAAAAACCTTTAAATTTTAAGTATTTAAAAATTTGATCTACCCCCCAACCTTTTGCAATTGCATTAACATCAATCATTTGTCCTTTAATTTTCTTTATTAATGTATTTCCATTTAAATTTAATTTATTATATCCAATTTTTTCCATTTCCATGATTACATCTAAATCAGTCGGTGGCGCCCAAATCTCTTTATATTCGCGGTCTTTTCTACCTTCGCGCCAATTAAGAACCGCTGGAAACACTGTAATATCAAAAGCACCTGAAGTTATACCACTCCAATAAATAGACCTTTGAATTACATTAACAAAACCCGATGATATATTTATTGCACCATCTTTAGGTAACGTGTTAAATAGAGATATTTCACTATTAACCTTATATGTAGACATTTGATTATCAATAGATATAAAAATTGAATCAATTCCAATTTTTACTGTAGAAAAATCAAAACTAGAAGATTCCTCTGTAACTATTTTTATTGTATAAGTAGTACCCCATGAACTTCCAGAGAACTCTACTAGTGGTAATTCTCTTTCGCAGGCATAGAAATGAATTAAAAAACAAAAACCCAACAACAGTTGGGTTTTATGAAAACTTTTAATTAAATATTCTTTAACCAAAACTATCGTACGCAATCATTTCTCTTTCTACACCTAGATCATAAAGCATTTTATCACAAGCATCAATCATCATAGGTGGTCCACACATATAATATTCAACTTCTGTCGGATCTTCATGCTCTTTTAGAAAGCTTTCAAAGGCAACATTATGAATAAATCCAGTTTCTCCAGTCCATTTATCTTCGGGCATCGGCTCGGATAATCCAACTACATATTTAAAATTAGGATTTTCTTTCTCAAGTTTTAAAAAATCTTCATGATAAAACATTTCACGTGCAGAACGAGCGCCATAAAAAAATGTAATCTTTCTATCTGACTTTTGAGTATCTAATAAATCAAATAAATGACTCCGCATAGGCGCCATCCCAGCTCCACCTCCAAGATATACCATTTCACGTTCTGTGTCTTTTGCGAAAAATTCACCAAATGGACCTGAAATATTTACCTTATCACCTGATTTTAAATTGAAAATATAAGAGGAAGCAATCCCTGGTGGAACATCATTCCATAAAGCTGGAGGAGGTGTTGAAATACGGACATTCAACATAATTATATTCCCTTCAGCTGGATGGTTTGCCATGGAATATGCCCTAAAACGTTCTTCATCATTATCAGCAACAATATCCCAAATCTTAAATTTGTCCCAATCAGGATGATACTCATTTTTAATTTCAAAATTTTTAAATTGAAGTTTATGATATTCTGGAATATCAATTTGAATATACCCACCCGCCGTAAAATCTAAAGTTTCTCCCTTAGGTAGCTCTAAAACTAATTCTTTAATAAAGGTAGCTACACTATTATTTGATCTAACCGTGCACTCCCATTTTTTAATATTAAATATCTCATCTGGCACATGAATATTCATATCTTCTTTAATTTTAACTTGGCAAGCTAAACGCCAGTTATCTTTTGCTTCATTTCGATTAATATGACCCGTCTCTGTTGGTAATATATCACCCCCACCATCAAAAACTTGGCATTTACAAAGAGCGCAAGTTCCTCCACCTCCACAAGCCGATGGTAAGAAAATACTTTCTCCTCCTAATGCAGATAAAAGTGTAGAGCCAGGTCGTGTAGTGATAGATTTTTCATCACCATTAATTTTTATTATTACATCACCCTGTGGGAGCAGTTTTGATTCTGCAAAATTAAGAATTAAGACTAAAAAAAGAATAACTCCTGAGAATATTGCAATACTAAAGAATGTTAATTCCATTATAGATCAATCCCTGAAAAAGCCATAAAAGCCATTGAAAGAAGTCCTGTTAATAACATTGTAATACCTAAGCCCCGCAATTTAGTAGGGACATTAGAATAACGTAACCTATATCGAATTGAAGCCATAGATGCAATTGCTAAAAACCAACCTAAGCCTGAACCAAAACCAAAAACAGTTGTCTCAATAAAAGTGTACTCACGTTCGACCAAGAATAATGAGCCTCCTAATATTGAACAGTTAACCGCAATCAATGGAAGAAATATACCTAAATTCATATAAAGGGTTGGTGAGAAACGGTCTATTATCATTTCAACTAATTGAACTATTGCGGCAATTACTGCAATAAAAACAATAAGATTAAGAAAAGATAAATCTAAATCTGGAAAACCAGCCCATTTCAAAGCTCCAGATGCTAAAAAATAATGATGAATTGCCCAATTAACAGGAGCAGTAATAGTTAAAACAAATGTTACAGCAAATCCTAAACCTATTGAGGTATCTACTTTTTTAGATATAGCTAAGAATGAACACATACCTAAAAAATATGCTAATAAAATATTTTCAACAAAAACGGCTTTAGTTATCAGGCTTATATAATGTTCCATACCCTAATCTTCTTCAATCTTTGCTGCAATTCGATGTGCCCAAACAATTAATCCCAAGATAATAAATGCACCAGGACTAAGGACCATTAAACCCATGTTTTCATATCCAGCTGTGTAAAAAGTATCAGGAATAACTTGGAATCCATAAATTGAACCAAAACCTAATAATTCTCTAAAGAAAGCAACACCGATAAGAATCATACCATAACCAAGTGCATTTCCAAGACCATCTAAAAATGATCGCCATGGACCGTTCTGCATAGCAAAAGCTTCTGCTCTGCCCATTACTATACAATTTGTAACAATTAATGATACAAATACCGTCATCTGTTTACTCATTTCATACATATAAGCTTGAAGTACTTGATCGGTAAGACCAACTAAAGATGCAATTACAGAAAGTTGAACAATTATTCTAACTTTACTTGGAATTAAATTCCTTAACAATGCTATAACCGTATTAGAAATAGATAAAACTGCAATAACAGCGACCGTCATTACAACTGCGGTATCTAGTTTTACTGTAACAGCTAAGGCTGAACAAATTCCTAATACTTGTAATGTTATAGGATTATTATTCATCAATGGATCATTAAGTGCTGCCTTCGATTTTTTGTTTAAAAAACCCATTAAGCATCACCTTGCTTACGTATACGATTGAAATATGATTCATATTTTTTTAAGTCTTTTAATAAAAAATTATTTAAACCTTTTGTTGTCATTGTTGCTCCGGAAATTCCATCCACTTGATGATATGCTTCAACAGAAGTTTCATCAACGATACCTTTTATGGATTGAATTCCAATAAGCTCACCAGAAGGATTAATGAACTTTTTACCTCTAAAATTACTTTGGAACCATAGCTTCTCTACTTCACCACCTAAACCTGGAGTTTCTTTATGCTTGTAAAAAGTTATACCCTTAGCGGTCATCATATCAGGTTCTATCGAAAAATATCCATATAGAGTTGACCATAATCCTTTTCCAGATATTGGAATTGAATAACCATCAACTTTATCATTTATTTTTTTTACATAAATCGGAAACTCTTTCTCAAAATCACTAATTTGGTCTGCCGTTTTACCAGTAATTAAATTCCCATCTTTATCAACCACAATACTTGTGATATAACTATCAAAGATATTTTGAACAATTTCTAAGGTCCAAGCTTCTTCTTTTGTTTCAGAAAACTCTAAAGACTTAAGAATATTCTTTTTTATATCTATTTTAATATTTAATTCTTGTCTTTCGCTTAAAGCAGAACTCGCTAAGGATAAAAAGAAGGCGAGCACTGTAGTAACAGCCATAGTAAAAGCTATTGTGTAAGTGTTACTGCGCATACCTAGTTACTCTTTTTTTAATATTTGCTTGAATAACAAACCAATCAATTAAAGCTGCAAAAGCATTTACTAATAAAATTGATAACATTACACCTTCAGGATATGCAGGATTAATTGATCTGATAATAACTGTTAATGATCCGTATAAAATTCCATAAATCCAACGACCCTTATTTGTATGACACCCAGTAACTGGTTCTGTTGCCATAAATGCAGTACCAAATAAAAAACTTCCCATAACTAAATGATAATGAGGGGGTATTGAAAGCATCGAATTTGTAGAAAAGGGTGCTAAAAGATTTGTTAATAAAGCAGTAGAAACAAGTCCAATAACTGCACCAAGCATAACTCGCCAATTTACAATCTTAATAATTGCCAAAAATAGTGCTCCAAGTACAATTAATAGTTTATTTGTTTCACCGATTGATCCAGGAATCCAACCCCAAAACATATTCCACCAAGAATAATCAAATTGTGTAAAATTATCAAATAGCATTGTTGCCTTCTGACCTACTTCTGATGCGGGTAAAGCTAATGCTGTTGCGCCAGAATATCCGTCCGGCCCTAAAACCCATACTTTATCTCCTGAAATTCTTGACGGATATGTAAAGAATATAAAGGCTCGTGCCATTAGTGCAGGATTGAAAATATTCATCCCAACTCCACCAAAGATTTCTTTACCTATAACTATTCCGAAAGATGTACCGATGGCTATCTGCCATAAAGGGATGCCAGCAGGCATTGTCAAGGGAATTAAAGCACATGTAACTAAAAACCCTTCACTAACGGGATGTTTTCTAACGAGCGCAAAAAGTAGTTCCCAAAAAGCACCCGAAGCAAATGTAACAATAATAATAGGTAAGATTTGATTAAAACCAACCCAAAAATTTTCAAAGTTACTTCGTTCTATCAATAATGCAGTCGCATTTTGATAACCAACATTTATTGCTCCAAAAACGTAAAGCGGTAAAAGAGCCATAACCACTAAAATCATTACACGTTTCGTATCAATACTATCTCTTATATGAGGAGCTGATTCTGTTACTTCATCCGTGCTGAAAAGGATTGTATCGGTTGCTTCAAATATAGGATATAATTTTTCTAAAGAACCACCTTCTTCAAATTTATCACGATACTTATCTAGCATATTTCGAAGGAAAGACACCATTTAACCTTCTTTCTCCATCAAATCTAATCCTTGACGAATTGCTGCACCTAAGTCAATTTTGCTGGGACACGCAAAAGCGCATAGTGCGAAATCTTCATCATCACATTCAATTATACCTAGTTCTTCCATTTCTTCAATATCTTCAACTAAAATCGCACGATAAAGTGAGTTTGGTAAAATATCCATTGGTAACATATTTTCCCATGCATTTATAGGAATCATATAACGTTCACTACCATTTTTCAATGTGTTAAATTTATAAAATTTATTTTGAAGCCCAAGAAATGCATTTGTTAAACTATACCTTGTTTTAGAAGACCCAGGTTTCAACATCCCTAAAAACTCTCGTTCCCCACCTTCTAACAATACGGATATAGATGAATCATAAAAACCAATAAACCCATCTATCTCTGATTTTTTACCAGTAAGTACATCTCCCGAAATTATTCGTTTATCTCCTTCATCTAAATTATCCCGAATTAAAGCTTCAATTTGTACACCTAATCGAGATTTAATATGGCTTGGGTTTTTAATTCCAGGACCACCCACTGTTGTGAATAAAGTAGTATCAAATTTACCGGTTAAAAAGAAATTTCCAATTCTAACAACATCTTGAATGTTTATTGTCCAAATAATATCCTTAGGAGAAAGTGGTGAAATATGATGAATTTGAATACCCACATTTCCGGCAGGGTGTGGTCCGCAAAGTGAATGACGCTCAACTCCTTCAACATCTAATAAGGTATCAGATACAGTGCTTTTATTATAAGATAGATGAATTTTACCTGAAGTTAAAGTTTTTAATACATTAACACCTGCTTGAAGTGGTGCCAATCTTCTTCGAAGAGCGACGTCAACATTAACTGCTAAAGGAGCTGTATTCCAGCCAGAAATAAAGATATCTCTAGGTATATCTTTAGGATCTGCAACTTTATTATATGGCCTTTGTCTAATAAAAGGAAAGATGTTACCATCTAAAAGAGTTTTTAATATTACTTCTCTATTTAATCCAACAATTTCAGCCGGTCGATACGCTTTAAAAGACTCAATTTCTTCATCTTCAGCTATTTCAATAATAATATTTTCAATGGTTCTTCTTGGACCATATTGTATTTTTAAAACCTTACCACCTCCAGGTGAGGGCCAAGTTATCTCATGGTTAGATTTACTATAAAATAATGAAGAGCCAACTTTTACAGTATCACCTTCTTTTACCATCAGTTTAGGCTTTATTCCTCTAAAATCAATGGGTTGGATAGACACTAATTTAGGTTTAAAACCTTGAATGACTTCATTTGAAGGAATTCCAGCAATTCCAATATCATGACCTTTTCTAATATTTATATCAGACAAATATTATCCTATATGCTAAAGTTAGATTCCATTGAAAATAACTAAAGATTCATTAACCCAATTAGCTACTGGGCCAAAATACCAACCAAAAACAAAAGTTGGTATTGCCAAGAATAAAAGCACGATTATTACTAATTTAGATGAAGGCATTGCAATAGAGTCACTTCTCTCTCCAGATAAGTACATATGTTTTACAACTCTAATATAATAATAAAGAGAAACCACACTATTAATTACACCAACAAAAGCGAGCCAATAGTAATCAGGACCTGCTTCAATAACTGCTGCAAAAATATAAAATTTCCCAATAAAGCCTGATGTTGGAGGTAAACCTGTAAGAGCTACCATAAAAAGAGTCATAACTATACCAATAAAAGGCATTTTCCAACCTAAACCATCAAAATCTTTGAAATTCTCACCACCAAATTTCCCCTGAACATAAATAACAACGTAAAATGCTCCAAGGTTCATAAATAAATACATGGTTAGATACATCATTATACCATGGATACCAGACTCTGACATAAGAGGTAATCCCATCATCATATAACCTGCATGGGCAATACTTGAATAAGCCAACATACGCTTAACACTATTTTGTTGAATGGCAACAAGGTTCCCAACAGTCATTGTCGCAGCTGCAAGCACCCCTAATAATTGAGGCCAAGGTATACTGTTTAATGCGAACCATGATTCAGAGACCAGAGCATTTCCATCGCCAAGAACTTGATTGAAAAAACGAATAATCATAGCGAAACCAGCAGCCTTAGGCGCAACAGATAAATAAGCCGTAATAGTAGTTGGAGAACCTTCATAAACATCAGGTGTCCAAAAGTGAAAAGGCACAGCTGATATTTTATAACCAAATCCAACAAGAATAAAAACAGTTGCAAGAATTAAAGCTAGGCTCGCATCAGAATTTAGACTTGCAATAGCTGACTGCATTTCAAAAAACTTAGTTGTGCCAGTTAAACCAAACAAGATACTTATTCCATATAGCATAATACCAGACGAGAATGCACCATATATTACATATTTAAGTGATGCTTCATTGCTCTCTGGCTTCTTTTTCAAGTAACCAGCTAAAAAGAATGACATGATTGAAACTATTTCAATAGCAATATAAACCATTAAAACATCAATCGCAGAAGCCATCAAAAATAATCCAAAAGCCATAATACCTAATATCGAAAAATATTCACCTACTCTATAATCTTTTAGCTCTTTTGAATTAAAACTCATTAAGATAACTAAAACAGTGGCAATCAACACTAAAACTTTAAAAAATTCAGAAAATGGATCAATTGCAATTGTTCCCATGAATAAGCTCGAAATTAAGCCGCCACTAATACGGATAGAAAACAAGGTTAAAGCCAAACCGCCTAATAACCACCATGCAACTTTATAAGAGTGTTCCCTCCTATAAAATAAATCTGCGATTATAGCGATTAGAACCGTAACTGTTAAAATCAGTTCTGGCCAAAAATGAGCTAAGCTATTCAGATTGCTCATAAAACTCCTTACATTGCTGCGGCTAGTCCACCATAGGACACAACCGATTCAATAAGTACATTTAAAGTGGCCGCAATTAAATCTAAAAATGGCCGAGGATAAACACCTAGAATCAATGTTATAATAGCTAAAGGAATAACCGTGAATAATTCTCGCCTGTTTATATCTGGAAGGTCCTTGTATTTTTCATTAGCTGGTCCAAAGAATATTCTTTGGAATGCCCATAAGAAATATGCTGCATTTAAAAGTATACCTAGAGTTGAAATGATGACTACTGTTTTAAAAACAGGAAATGCACCAATAAAAATCATAGCTTCGCTAATAAAACCACTAAAGCCTGGCAAGCCAAGCCCAGCAAAGAATGCAATAGCAACAAATGCTGTATAAATTGGCATCTGAGAAGCCAAACCGCCAAAGCCTTCTATATCTCGATGATGAGCTCTATCATAGATAACACCAACCAATATAAAAAGCATAGCTGAGATTGTTCCATGATTGAACATTTGGAAGACTGCTCCGCCAAGGCCCGCTTGGGCACTAATAAGGTTTTCACCATTCATACCTGAGGCTGCAATAACAGCAGACATTCCTATTAGCGTATACCCCATATGATTAACTGATGAATAGGCTACTAATTTTTTTAAATCTGTCTGAGCGAGTGCACACATAGCACCCCATATAACATTAATTAACCCGAGTACTGCCAATGTTCCAGCAAACCAGAAAACTCCATCTGGTAGCATATTATAATTAACTCTTAAAATCCCATACACACCTAGTTTAAGAAGTACACCTGCAAGAATCACAGATACGGCAGTTGGTGCTTCTACATGAGCTAGAGGTAACCATGTATGAAATGGAAAAACAGGTACTTTTATTGCAAATCCAATAAATAACAATACCCAAATAACTTTGATTGCACTCATCCCCCACCATAACATTCCATTTAAGGCTGTAGGTGCAGTCTCAATTAAAATAAGCATATCAAATGTATTACCACAAGTAAAGTAAAGAGCTAAAATCGCAATAAGCATAAGGACAGAGCCAAACAAAGTGTATAAGAAAAATTTAATTGCTGCATATTCACGTTGAGGCCCACCCCACATCCCAATAAGGAAATACATAGGCAGAAGCATTACTTCCCAAAAAATATAAAATAAGAAAAAGTCAAGGGATAAAAAGACACCCATCACTCCTGTATTTAATAATAAGAAAAGTGAAAAATAACCTTTGACAGCCTTGTCAATATTCCAACTGACAAATACGCCAATGAAACCTATTAAAGCCATTAGAAACACCATAGGAAGACTTAATCCATCAACTCCTAAAATGTAAGTAATATTAAATGAAGGTATCCATTCGGCTCGCTCCATGAATTGAAATGTTCCATTGCTCACATCAAAGATGCTCCAAAGGTAAGTAGCCAAAACCAATTGTAATCCAGAGAATACAGCAGCAATTTTCTTTATCACTTCTGATTTATCTCTAGGAACAAAGATGATCGCTACCATTCCAAGAACAGGAAGCCAAATGATCCAACTGAGTAAATGATTCATACTAAACCCTTTATGAAATCGCTATACTGCCTGGAAAACCAGGATTAAAATGACACCAATCAATGCAAATAGCATATAATTTTGCAAGCGACCGGTTTGTACTTGTTTAAGTTTCTCTCCAAATCCTCGTGCAGTGTACCCTACTCCATCAACTAATGTTTGATCTAAGCCATCATAGTCTATACGACCTGTAATTTTTGATAATATTTTAGTTATGCGACCAAAACCATTGATAAAATATTTATCATATAAATCCCAATCTACATATGCTACGACACGAGAAAGCTTCAAGAATGGTTGATATAAAAATCTGTTATAGTTTTCATCAAAGAAATATTTATTCAATGATAATTTGTAAAGGAAGCCCATTTTTTTAGCCCAGACTTTAGGTGAAAATTTTTCTTTAACATACATTAAATATGATAACCCAATACCGAGCCCTGCTACCAAAAGAGAGAGAATCATTGCAGTATAATGAGCATGATGCACACCTTCATAAATCTCTTCAGCAGAAGGATAGCCAGGAACAGCAGAATTACTAGCTTTAATTAATTCGGTGAACCAACCATGATCTGATAATGGATTAAAATAAGGTAAAGTATAAAACAAGAAGAAACTTAAGATAGCTAAAAGTACCAATGGAAAAGTCATTACTTTTGGAGATTCATGAATTCCCTTATGTACTTTTTTAATTTTAGGCGTACCATAAAATGTCATAAAAATTAATCGAAACATATAAAATGCTGTGATTGCTGCTGCCCCAAATCCAAAGACAGGCAATAAAATATGCTGAGGATAATGTTGTGAAAAAGCTAAGGTCCCAGCTAGAATAGCATCTTTAGATAAAAACCCGGAGAATAAAGGAACACCTGAGATGGCTAATGTTGCAATTAACATTGTCCAATGAGTTAAAGGCATTTTAGATTTGAACCCACCCATATTTCGCATATCCTGAGGATCAGTTTCATTGTCTTTAAGCTCATGTAATGAATGATGCATAGCATGAATAACAGATCCGGAGCCGAAAAAAAGACAGGCTTTGAACATCGCATGAGTTAGTAAATGAAAAAAAGCAGCTATATAATTTCCAACCCCAACAGCTAAAATCATGTATCCTAATTGGCTTACAGTAGAATATGCTAAAACTTTTTTTATATCATTTTGAGTGATTGCAATTGTGGCTGCAAATAAGGCAGTAAATCCCCCTACATAAGCAATAATGAGTAACGCTTCTGGCGAAAATAAAGGAAATAGTCGTACTGTCAAATATACTCCAGCGGCAACCATCGTAGCCGCATGCATTAAAGCTGAAACAGGAGTAGGTCCTTCCATCGCATCAGGCAACCAAATGTGTAAGGGAAACTGAGAGGATTTCCCAACAGCCCCCATAAATAATCCTAAGCCCGCAAAAGTTAATAATGATCCAGTTATGGCTCCTTGAGATACCCCAACAAAAAGATCTTGAAAATTAAATGACCCAATCGCTGTAAACATTATCATAATACCAATAAAGAAACCAATATCGCCCACCCTGTTTGTCAAAAAAGCTTTTTTACTTGCATTTGCAGCAGAATGTTTTTCAAACCAATGACCAATTAATAAATAAGAGCTCACACCTACTAGCTCCCAAAAAATATAAAGCGACATTACATTATTTGCTAAAACAATACCATTCATTGAAAAAGTGAATAAGCCTAAATAAGCATAATACCTATTATAACGAATATCTCCCTTCATATACTCCAAAGAAAAAATATGGGTCATACTAGAGATCAAAGAAACAACCACCAACATTACAATAGTGATATTATCAATCCAAAAGCCAAGCGGAATTTTAAAAGCCCCTAAATCAATCCATGGAATTATAGCTTCATGAGAAAAGTCAGGATCCCAATTCATAAGCATATTCATCAGCAAGGACAATGAAAGAACTAGTGTAATTAAAACTGCACCAACGGAGACCCAATCACCTTGACGGGGCAATCGTTTACCAACCAAAATATTTATAAGAAAAGCAACAAGAGGTAAAAATAGAATCAATAAACTAAAATCTGTAATAATATTTCCAGTTATCATTGCTTCAGCTCACTTACATCATCAATATTAATTGTATTAAAATTATTAAAAATATTTATAATAATAGCCAAGGCCACGGCGGCTTCAGCCGCGGCCAAAACAATAACAAATAAAGCATAAATATGACCGGTCATATTCATTCCACCAAAACGAGCAAAAGCTAAAAAGTTGAGATTAGCTGCATTTAAAATAAGCTCAATGCTCATTAAAACAGCTACACCATTTCTACGGGTAACGACACCATATAAACCCAAAGAGAATAGAATCGAACTCACGAGTAAATAGTTTGTTAAGCTATCCATTAATTTTCTTTCCTCGAAAGAGTTGTGGCTCCAATTAATGCTCCAAGTAACAATAATGAAACGGCTTCAAAAGGTAAAAGATAATCCATCAACAATAATCTTCCTATTGCGCGAGTAGTATCTACTGGCTCAGCATTTGGCAAAACTATCCAAGGTGTATTCAAAATCATGTATCCAATGAGAGCTACAAAGCAAAAAACAACTATTGCACCGGCACTTTTCTGCATAGATGTATGACTAATATTTACAGAGGTGATTTTATTTGTCAGCATAATTCCAAATATTATCAACACGAGAATTCCACCAACATATACTACAATTTGAACAACAGCTAAAAAATCTGCCCAAAGAAAAACATAAAGACCCGACACTCCAATAAAAGTAAATAATAATGCGTAAGCAGAATAAAGCAAACTTTTACTTTGCACTACCATAAAAGCAGATCCAATAGTAATACCTACTATAATCCAAAAAACAGTATCAGCCATTATGCTTTCGCTTCAGGTATAGGAGTTTGCAAGCTATCTTTCTGCTCAGAGTTTAATTTTTTAGCAAATTGATAAATTAAATCAGTACGATCAAATTCAGAAAACTCATAATCAATAGGGTGTTTTGAACTGTTTGGTCCACCTACCATAAATATACATTCCTCAGGACAAGGATAAGCGCAAAGATTACAATAACAACATTCTGACATATCAATAGTGAATCTACTAACTACCATAGCTTTCTTGGTGCCATTAGTAGTCTCTCCAGTATGTTTCATATTTGGAATATCTTCTCCGCGAACTGGAGCTTTAATTGTATCAATTTTAATACAATCAACAGGACAAGCTCTTTCACATTTCAAGCAACCAATACAATCATCAATATCTACGTGGAGACGAGAGCGTATAATATTATAGTTTTCATGTTCAAAACCAATATTCCTTTCGGGCCGTGGCCACCTCTCCTCTGGATATTGAAGCGTTACATTATCTCGCTTAATATTTATCATGTGTGTCCATGTGATACGCATCCCAGTTAATAGCGTACTTAATGTCTCATATATGTTTAAGAAATATCTTGACATAGTTTATCCAAAAATTAATTTCCAAATACCAACACCAAAAATATTAAACATGGTTATAGGAATGAGTACTTTCCAGCAAACATGCATTAACTGATCTACACGAAGCCTTGGAAAAGTCCAACGAAACCACATCATAACAAAGATAAGAAGACTCACCTTTCCCATAAACCAAAATAAACCCCAAGCTCCCGTATTGAATAAACCAGGAATTGGACTTTGCCATCCACCTAAAAATCCAGCAACAGCTAAACCACTCACAACCAACATATTAGCGTATTCACTCAAAAAGAAGACAGCCCATCTAAACCCTGAGTATTCTGTCATCCAACCAGCTACGAGTTCAGATTCTGCCTCTGGAATATCAAATGGAGTTCTGTTTGTCTCTGCTATAGCACTAATGAAGAATGTGAAAAATGCAATAAATGAAAAAGGATTATTGAAAATAATCCAATTCGGTAAAAAACCCCAAACCGTTCCATTTTGATATTGGATTAGTTCTTGAATATTTAAAGTTCCAGCCATCATTATTGGAACAATAATTGATAAGCCCGCAGGTATTTCATATGAAATAATTTGCGCCGCTGATCGCATTGCACCATAAAGAGACCACTTATTATTTGAAGCCCAACCAGCCATAACAATACCAATAATGCTAATTGATCCAACTGCTATAATATAAAAAACACCAACATTAAAATCTACAACCTGCAAAGTTGAACTAAAGGGCACAGCAGCTAAGCCTAGAAAAGCCCCAATAAAGATAATAAATGGCGCCATCTTAAATAAAAATTTATCCGAAGATTCTGGAACGGTATCCTCCTTGACAAGCAATTTAATCGCATCCGCAGCAGTCTGCAGTAATCCCCATTTACCTGCATGTAAACCTGGACCTTGCCCCATAGGGCCAATCCTATCCATCATAAATGCAGAAACTTTTCTCTCTACGTAAACTGCTATCATTGCATTCAAAGCCATAACCAAAAATAAAGGAATCCCGGAAATCACTACCGCTAGAATAAAAGATAACACTGGAAAATCACCAAATGTTGCAAACCAGTTTATTAGAGTATCAACTGTCAACGGTCAATCTCTCCTAAAACAATATCTAAGCTACCTAAAATAGCAATGACATCTGAAATCATCCATCCTCGCGATACCTCATCTAAACAAGAAAGAGCGGTAAATGCAGGTGACCTCATTTTTACGCGAAAGGGAACCGGCGTGCCATCACTAACTATATAATATCCTAGGTCACCTCGAGGACTCTCAGTCCTACGATAAATAGATCCTTTGGGTGGACGAATTTTTTTAGGAATACTTTGATGGACATCACCGCTTGGGATAGAACCTAGCGCCTGACGAAGTATTCTAATGCTCTCTTTAATTTCAAGCATTCTTACCCAATATCGATCATAACAATCACCAAGCGTACCAAATTTACCCGTACCAGTGGGTACATCGAACTCAAATTTATCGTAAACAGAATAGGGTTCGTCTTTACGTACATCCCATTTTACACCAGAGGCTCTTAGATTTGGACCTGTAACGCCATAGCTAACTGCTACATCTGCAGGTATTACGCCAACATCAGCAGTTCTTTCAACAAATATTTTATTAAAAGAAAGAAGATTATTGTATTCTTTAATCTGGGGTTCAAAGTAATCAAGAAAATCAATGCATATCTTTTCAAAGTCTTTTGGTAAATCATGAGAGACGCCACCAACCCACATATAGTTATAAAGAAGCCTTGCGCCACAGGTGTACTCAAACATGTCTAGAATTCTCTCGCGATCGCGTAGCATGTATAAAAAAGGAGTAAAAGCACCAATATCTAAGCCATAAACGCCTAAGGCTAAAAGGTGACTTGCTATCCGATTTAATTCACCCATGACAACTCTGATGTAATCAACCCGCTCTGGCACTTTAATCTCCATCAATTCTTCCATCGCGACAACATAACCAAAGTTGCTATTCATAGAAGCAAGATAGTCACATCGATCTGTAAAAGGAATAACTTGCTCATAAGTGACATTTTCTGAGTGTTTTTCAAAACAACGATGAAGATAGCCAATGTGTGGTCTTATTTGAGAAACAATTTCACCATCGGTCATTACCTCTAATCTTAGAACACCATGTGTACTCGGGTGCTGAGGCCCAATATTTAAAATCATTTGATCGCCTTTAACTACTCCCATCCGTCTTCTTCCTTGATTTTAGGGACTACAATACCATGATATAATTCTTGACCTTTATAATTTTTTCTTAGTGGCCATCCTTCCCAATCATCCGGGCATAAAATACGTCGCAAGTCTCGGTGACCTTCATAAATAATCCCAAACATATCGTAAGTTTCGCGCTCAAACCAATCACCAATACGCCACAATTTTTCAATAGAAGCAACTCTAGGTTCTTCTCTATCGTGACTTATAATTATTTCAATTTTATGACGGTGTTCCATCGAATGAAAATTATAGCGTGTTTGCAAAGCTGCTTCTTCACCACCATCATAACCAGTAATACATTCTAATTGATCAAATGATAAAATAGGATCTTCTTTCATAAAAGTAGCAATATCTAACCATTTATCACCATTAAGCTCAAGCTGATGATCTCCTAATTCTTCATTGTCTATAATAACGCCTGGAAACTGGCTATTAATTGCTGATTTTATTTCAACTAATGTCATACAGTTTTACGAGTAAGAGGCCGTTCAGTTTGAATTTTTTCTTGCAATTTAAGGAGGCCTTCAATTAGCGCTTCTGGCCTCGGAGGACAGCCTGGGACATACACATCTACAGGAACGACTAGATCAACTCCCTTTAAAACATGATAGCCATGTTGCCAATATGGGCCACCACTAGTTGCGCAGCTTCCCATTGAAATAACATATTTAGGCTCAGCCATCTGTTCATATAATTTTTTTACTCGAAGCGCCATTTTCATAGTTACTGTACCAGCGACTATCATGACATCTGCTTGACGAGGAGAGGAGCGAGGCATCATACCAATTCTTTCTAAATCATGACGACTTGCGGCAGATGACATCATCTCAATCGCACAACAAGCTAAGCCGAATTGAAAATACCACGGTGAAGTAGAACGAGCCCATCCAAGCAACTTATCCATAGAAGCTACAATAACATTATCTTGAAATTTATTTTCTAAAACACCCATTATGATTCCTGTGATATTTGATTTTGCCTACTTAGGTTCGCGTAACGACCACGGCCATATTTTACATTATACTTTACCCAATCTAAATCTTCTCGTTTCCATACATATGCGAGGCCAATAATTAGAATCAACAAAAAAATTGACATCTCTACAAAAGCAAGTAGACCTAACTCATTAAAAACTACAGCCCAAGGAAACAGGAAGACTACTTCAACATCAAAAATAAGGAAAATTAAAGCAACAACATAAAATCTAATATTGAACTGTACCCATGCTGATCCTTCAGATTCTTCACCGCACTCATAAGTCGCTAGTTTATCAGGATTTGGATTATTGGGCGCTACCAGTTTTTGTATAAGTAAAGGGACATAGACAAGGACAATGCCCATGAAGATAAAAATGAAGATGGTTCCGAAGTCGCGATACATTAGATGATTTTTTCCTCTCCTATAGACTCTAAATTTAGATTATTATTTAAAGTTTGGTCAAGGTAAACTTCTATAATTATTCACTTTTTTTCCTTCAATTATTTTAGTCATGATAATTATAGTCATTTATGATTGATGAACCCCAATTTAATAACCTAAATTTGCAAACTTATGAATTGGATAAATTCATTGATTGCAAGCTTAATGCCTTATATGCCAAAAGCTCTAGTTAGACCTTTTGCAAATCCTTATGTTGCAGGAGAAACAGCAGATTCAGTAATTAAAACTGTTAAAATATTAAATAAAAAAGGCTTTTCTACTACACTTGACATTTTAGGTGAATTTGTAAACTCTGAAGATGAGGCTAATCAAATAAAAGATGCTTACTCAAACTTAATACATAGCATATCTAAAGAGAATCTTGATAGTACTATTTCTGTAAAGCTTACGCATCTTGGCTTGGGTCTTAATCCTGAATTAGGTGAAAAGAATATTTGCTCATTAGCAAAAATCGGCAAAAAAAATAATGTTGGTGTCACTATCGATATGGAGAACTCTCCATATACTACTAAAACTTTGGATATTTATAATAATGCATTGGATTTAAATCCTCATTTAGGGACAGTTATTCAAGCATATCTATTTAGAAGTCTAAATGATATTAAACAAATGGATTCACCCAGACTAAATCTTAGGATTTGCAAAGGTATTTATAATGAATCTCCAAAAATTGCTATTCAAGAACGAAATGCAATTAATGATAATTATATAAAAATTGCAGAAGTTTTACTTAAAGGTGATGGCTATGCTTGCTTAGCCACACATGATATTTCACTTATTGAGCGCCTAGAATCTTTAATTAAAACTCATAAAATTCCATCGCATCGTTTTGAATTTCAAGTCCTCTACGGTGTTCCTATGGGAGATAAACTAGAAGATTTAAAAGCTAAAGGATATAAAATTCGAATATACGTTCCATTTGGGGAGGCTTGGTTTGAATATTCAATTCGACGTTTAAAAGAAAACCCTAAAATAATATCTTACGTAATTGGAAATCTTTTTAAAAAATGAATCAATTATCTACTATTCAAAAAATATTCACCTTCAAATCAATCGCTATCGTTGGAATGAGCCCAAAACCAGAGAGGCCTAGTCATTATGTAGCTTTATATTTAAAGGATCAAGGTTATGAAATTATCCCTGTTAATCCAGGTCATTCAGAAATCGCAGGTATGACTTCATACCCCTCATTACTAGATATACCGATAAAAATTGATATTGTAGATATTTTTCGTAGATCAGAGCATGTGATACCTATTACTGAAGAAGCTATTAAAATTAAAGCAAAAGCCTTATGGTTACAGGATGGCATTATTAATGAGGAAGCTGCAAAACTTTCTAAAAGTCATAATATTTATTTTGTAATGAATGATTGTTTATTGCGAAGACATCAACAACTAAAATTGGCTTAAAACCTCATTGTATAGTTTAATTTTAGAGAACTAACCTTTGAAATTGTAACTAAATCAAAATCAAATATTTGATCACTACCACTTATCCAGTTGTGCGTATAAACTAAATATAAATCACTTCCTGGACGAATAGTATGTTGTAACTTTGCAAAAAGCCCTAATCCATTTGATATATTATCATATTGTAAATTACTGAATATGGCAGTCCGTGGGGTTGGGTAAACTCCTAATTCTAAATTATATAACTCCGTATCAAAATTATTATTACTTAGTGTAACTCGATTTTTTTCAAACTCAACTTCAATATTAATGCCAGAGAATGGTTTAATAGAAATTTGAGTTTTAAATGTTTGTTTTTTACCACTCCAAAAATCACCAGTTTGATATTCTAATTCTGTTGAAACCATACGTTTTTCAGAAGTTTCAAATTTAAATTGAAATTCATTACTACTATATTCCTTGATAGGAATAATTATTTCCTTATAAATAGTAAAAGGCCTATCAAGGAACTCTACTAAGTTTACAATTTTAATTCCAATCTCATCCTGACTTTCAAATCGAATATTGAAAGGTGTTAACGTTGTCTCTTTCTTAAGCATATTATTATTGAGGTCTGTCATATATTCATATTGAAGACCGAAATCTAGTTGTCTAATAAATTCATATTTTTTCAGACGAGGATGATAACTAAAGCTTGGCTGTATACGCTTAAAACCATTTCGTCGACTAAAACCAACAGCGGGATCATACATTTCACCAAATTCACGATAAGATACATGAGTTCGTATAATATCATTGGGGTATGAGAGCCTTAAACCTCGCGTAGAAAGATCAGAAAAACTGAGATTTGGAGTATTTTTAGGTGCAGTATGATAAACAAGAAAAGCCTGGAATTGAATATTCTTATCGCTCATAAACTCAGAAGTTTTCAACTCTAAGTCTACTCCATAAAGGCTTTGATCAATTGCCGTAGAGTCGACTTCAATTTTATTAGCTGATCTGTCTGTGTAAACAAAGCCTAAGTATGATTGTTTAAATAAAGCTCTTTTCACTCGAGCAACTGTGAAATTTTCTCCATTTATATTTTCTAATCCTTTTGTATTAGCTTGAATAAAGCCAATCTGATAATTCCCTTTTTGACCTGATAATCTAGCCCCATAATTTATTGGAATTTGCTTTCCTTCCGATAACCCAATTCTTCTACTAAAAAATGGTGTTACATCATTTCTAGGCAAAAAAGAATAAACACTAGCACCCTCAAGAAAAAATCCACGTTTTTCAGTATACCTTAATGGAAATCGAGTCAAGTTTACACGTCGCTGATCTACTTCTGCTTCAGCAAAATCTGTATTATAAGTAATAGATCCTTTTAGACCTGAGGTAATATTCATAGAAATATCAAAGCCTAGATCACTAGCTTTATCTTTGACTGAATTCTCATCTATATTCAGTTTGCGTCTATTCATACTAATATAAGGTTTTAATTCAAGGCCTTTTCCTTGTTTTAAGTTTTTTAGACCTTTAAGATGACCGGCATGTATTGGTGTTGTCAATTTTTTATTTCGCTCAAATCCAGTCCAACTTGCATCTTCATTCTTTCTACGTATGGTACGCTGAAAATTGATACCCCAAGTATCTAAATTTGGATTAAAATTTAATGTTCGAAAAGGAATCGCCACTTCCAAAGACCAGCCATCAGGAACTATTACTACTCGAGCATCCCAAATTCCATTCCAATCTTTATTTGTACCTCCATAGGATTGACTACCAATAATTAAACCATCACCCATAAGTCCCGCAGGGTTTAATTCAAAAAAATAACCAGTCCTTCCATCAAGAAAAGTATCTAAAATCCACATAAAACGATCATCCGTGCGTAAACTTTTATCCCTTCGTTTTTGATAAGCAAGAATTCCATCGGGATCACTATCAAATAACATTGCACCTATATATAAATATTCTTCATCGTAAACTACATATACTTCTGACTCTTCAGTACTTGGAGCGCCTTCAATTGGGTCCCTTTGTATAAAATCTTTAGCGGGTGAAACTGTTTTCCATTCAAGCTCATTTAAAAATCCATCTAGTTTAATTGAACCTTTAGGTATTTGTTTAGTAATAATCACTCGCTTATCATTGACTTTGCTTTCTTGCGAAAAAATGATTGAAGTTAGAATAATAAGATAAAAGTGAAAAAATTTCATATTTTATTATGTGTCATTATTTTAATTATTATAAGATTTGTTTTGCAATTAAACTTAGATGAAAAATTATTTGTTAAGTTAAATTCTAATAAATATTTTTTATTTGAACTTGAATCTATATCTTTTATTAATTCTATTAAATAATAATTGATACTAACTAACTTTAATTAATTACTAAAAAGCTAGTAAATAAATATAGGGATCTATATTAAACTCTAAATTGTGCATTTTATAAATAAAAAAGATTATGAATAACAAAACTTGGTAGTATCATAAATGAAATACATTTTATTATTGAATGTTTTGATTCTTTCCTGTGAAAAACCTCCAAAGCACCTTTCCCTCTCCTCACTATTTTCAGATGGTATGGTTTTACAAAGAGAGTCTAGTGTTTCTATTTGGGGAGAAGCTCAACCTAACCAAAGAATAAATATAGTTTCATCATGGGGGAGTCAATCATCTTCAATTTCAGATAATAAAGGTAATTGGACTATCTACCTTGATACCAAAAATGCGGGTGGCCCTCATTCATTAGATATAACATCACAAAAAGAAAAAATTAAAATTAAT
>Ga0308019_10000238_pt1 | contig 33943 bp, 35 predicted proteins | sample Neamet284_FD_203135 | JGI IMG/M metagenome (GOLD analysis project Ga0308019, IMG submission 203135) | Marine microbial communities from water near the shore, Antarctic Ocean - #284 | ecosystem: Environmental > Aquatic > Marine > Unclassified | place: Southern Ocean | collected 2014-10-01
GCTTTACCCCAAATCACTGCTCCTTGCAGTAATCCGACACAAGGATGTTTGAGTTGCATACCTTTTGATGGATACCATTTTTCTGGGTTAATCCCGCTTTGCAATATGTGGATTTTTTTATCAGGATAATTTTCTTTTACAACTTTTTCTAGATATTTACAAATTGGAATAATTGAAAATGATTTATCAAATGTCTCTTTTGCAATCGAAATCCATACATCTAGTGCAATTTTTTTAAAAAATGATTTGTATGTAGTTTCTTTTGCCCATTCAATTTCTTTCCAAATATTCCCTCGCAAATGAATTATTAATGGAATTTTATATTTTGAAGCAATTTTTGCAAAATGTCTTTGACGATCTACTAAAATTATATCCGGTTTAAAATCAGAAATTAATTTATCAAATTTCTTTTGAGTTTGAAACCAATCAGAAATTTTACGACTGGGAAAACCATTACAAATATCAGTATCTATGACTAATTTACATTCAACATTTAACTTTGTTAATGCCTTTTGAAATTCTTCTAAATGGAAAATTTTTGAGGGTGAACCTCCTATCAATAATTTCATAATTTAATATCTTCTTGTTTTAAAATTTTAAGAAATTCTTTTGCAATTTTATCCCAACTAAAGTTTTCTTCTACAAATTTTTTACCCTTATTTCCCATATCTTCTCTCTTTTGTTTACTCTCTATCAATATTGACAATTTTTTAATCCATTCATCAGCATTACCTTTTTCTACCAAAAATCCTGTTTCATTATCTTTCATCAATTCTGGTATTCCGCCAACATTTGTTGCTACAACGGGTTTTTTCATTAATTGTGCTTCTTGTAATGTTAATGGTGACATGTCAATTCCACTAACTAACGCATAAACGTCAATTTCTGTAAGATACTCTCTTACTTTATCTGGATATTGCAATGGACCAAGCCATTTGAAATTATCATATTTTTCTAAAACAGGTAAAATTTTATCACGATGAGGGCCATCCCCAACCCAATAAAACATGACATTAGGCATAGATTCTAGTACTTTTTGTAAAACAAGCATTTCTTGAGCTTTACCCCAAATCACTGCTCCTTGCAGTAATCCGACACAAGGATGTTTGAGTTGCATACCTTTTGATGGATACCATCTTTCTGGGTTAATCCCGCTTTGCAATATGTGGATTTTTTTATCAGGATAATTTTCTTTTACAACTTTTTCTAGATATTTACACAATGGTATTACCGCTGTAGTATTTTTGAAGCATTTTGTAGCAATTTTATTTTTAAAAAATACTGTTAATTTTTGAAAAGGGTTTTTTACAGTTTCATTAAACCACTCTTTTTCTGCCCAATAATCTCCACGTAGATGGATAAATGTAGGTATTTTTGCTTGAATTGAAGATAATGTAAAATGTAATTGTCTATCTACAAATACAACATCCGGTTTAAAATCAGAAATTAATTTATCAAATTTCTTTTGAGTTTGAAACCAATCAGAAATTTTACGACTGGGAAAACCATTACAAATATCAGTATCTATGACTAATTTACATTCAACATTTAACTTTGTTAATGCCTTTTGAAATTCTTCTAAATGGAAAATTTTTGAGGGTGAACCTCCTATCAATAATTTCATTTTAACCTTATTTCTCCTTCATATCCTGATTAATCTTACTATTATTATTATTATTTGATAAAATATTGAATAAATTTCTAATCTAATAATTTAATTAATCGTATTTTTTTATAAAATTATGAAAATTAATCTTTTGGAATATTTAGAATGTCCTTTATGTCATGGTGAATTATCTTTAAAAATAAACAAAAAAATTAAAAAAGAAGTAATTGAAGGCATGTTTTCTTGTTTAAAATGTAAAGCACTTTTTCCTGTAAAAAAAGGAATTCCTAGATTTGTAAAAGATACTGATAAAGATTTTGTTAAAACTGAAGATTCTTTTTCAGCAAAATGGAAAAAACATCATGCTAATCATCAAGCACAAGATTGGATAGATTTTCAACAAAAATGGTTTTTTGATAGATTTGGTTGGAAAACATTAAAACGATTTACAAGTTTTATTAAATCAAAAAAATTGATATTAGAAGCAGGTACTGGAATTGGGAATACTGCAGATCTATTATCTATTAATTCATCTTCAACTGTTTTTGCAATAGATGCTAGTGAAAGTATAGATTTTGCATTTAAAAAATATGGTAAAAAATCAAATCTTCATTTTCTTCAAGCAGATCTTAGAAAATTACCATTTAAAAAAAAATTCTTTGATTACATTTTATCTGATCAAGTATTACATCATACAAAAAATACTAAAACTTCTTTCAAATATTTAACAAAATTTCTTAAGACAGATGGGGAAATTTCAATTTATGTTTATAATAAGAAAGCACCAGTTCGTGAATTTTCTGATGATCATATTAGAGAAACAACTGTAAACATGTCTTTTGATGATTGTATGAAATTTTCTAAGGATATGGCAATTTTAGGAAAAAGTTTATCAAAATTAAACAAAAAAATTACTATCCCTAAAGATATCCCTGTTTTAGGAATTAAATCTGGAACTTACGATGTTCAAAGATTTATCTACTGGCATTTTCTAAAATGTTTTTGGGATCCTTCTGATAATTTAGATCGAAGTGTAGGGGTGAATTTTGATTGGTATTCCCCAAAATTTGCATATAGACATACCCCAGATGAAGTAAAAACTTGGTATAATGAAACTAAAATCAAAATTACTCATTTTAAAGAAATTGAAAGTGGAATTAGCGTAACTGGAATAAATACTATTAATAAAAAATCAATTTAATTATGACCGATCTATTGTTACTCATATCTGATTCTGTTTTATTATAATATTTTTAAGAAATTATTTAGTAATTTTAATTCATTTTTTTAGAATTATTTTTTTGAAATAGAATTGTATAATGTTTTTCTAAACCACTCTTTTTCTTTCCGATAATGAGCAATTTTGTTTTAGTAATATTTGATATGAAATTTTTAAAACAAGAAATAATAATTTATGACAACTTAATTATCTAAAAAATATTAAATTACTGTCTTTACTTATAAGAACAACTATTTTGATAAGTGAATTTTGATCATTTAAATTATTTTTAATAACTACCTTTGATATAGGCTAGAAAATAAAATATATTTCATGAGAGAGAACGCCCAATTTCGTATATGGTTTTATTTTCGTATGGGGTGGAGTACGTATTTTGCATTTATTTTTGCTGCGATTAATACACTAGTGGTCACATATTTTTTGGCAATTGATAAAGTACCTATGTTAACTGATATTTTCCCATCATTCATTCATTATGTATTAACTCTATCAATTATTCTTATCCCGTTCTTAGTTTTAATTGGATGGTTACATTATCGTAGAACTGCAGCATATGGATCTGAGGCAGAAGTCCAAGTTGAAACAAATCCTTATATTTATAAACTTCCACCTGGTTGGAACAAGGAGGCATTATTTCCTACATTGCTAAAAATGAATGAATTTATAATTAAATCAAACAATAATGAAAAATTAGATGATGACTCTATTAACGAACTTGTGGAAATTAATAAAAAACTTGATTCTCTTATTAAAGGAGGAATGGTTGGAAAAAATACTAAAAAATAAAATGACGATCAAATTTTAAAATAAATTCTTTTTATATGTTCATAATTAATTCTCTAATAATTTTTTTTGCACTATGAATATTTAGATAACGGAAGTATGCATTATTTTTAATAAAATTTTTTAAACCTAAATTTTTAAGACACCAAATTGTAAATGGAACGTATGGGAAATAAGTTTTAAATCTGCCTAGTTTTTGAGTTTTCAATATTTGGATGAATGATTTTTTTGATGTAACTCCTTCTGTATCTCTATATCCTAAAATTTCATCTAAAACATGGAGATCTCCAAATTTTATTATATTTAGAGCAATTGCAAAATCCCATGATACAAAATCATCATCAATTAAACTAGATTGTAACTCCTTAGTTCTAAAAATTGAATAAAAATTAATCATCCAGTTAAACTCAATTATATTTTTTATTTTTTCATCATATGTGCCTTTAACTGAGCGAACCAATCTAAATTTAGAATTTTCTGTTTCTGAATATGCTTTTTCTTCTTCTGTATAGTAGTTTTTTATATTTGCACCAATTAATTTTATGTCACTAATACTACCCACAATTTTAGGGTTAGTTTCAAGGAAATTAACATTTTTTTCAATAAATTGTTTATCCCAATAATCATCATTAGATATCCATACAAAATATTTTGTATCTGATTTTTTTGCTAAAGATCTAAAATTTTCAATCCAACCTTCATTTTTATTTTTTTGTATGTATTTGACTCTGTTGTCTTTTTTTTCATATTCACGACAAATTTGTGGTGTGGAATCTGTAGATTTATCGTCTGAAATAATTAATTTAAAATTAGTAACTGTTTGTGATAATACAGCATCTATAGTTTTTTTAATTGTTTTCTCTCCATTGTATGCTGGTAATCCAATTGTAATTATTGGTTTAATTATTTTAAAACTCATATTAATTAATTTTTAAATTTTAGGGTTAGTTATTTATTCATTTTAATTATTGTTTAACTTCTTATAATTTTAAATGTGAACGCTCTCCTAACAAAAATTGACATTTCCTTCCTTCCCCCATATCTTCAATTTCTGAACCAATTGCAATAATACTATCAAAAATATTAATTTCTTTATGTATTTTACAATCATTCATTAAAATTGAATTTTTAATATTACATTTTTTTAAAGAACAATTATTTCCAATGCTGACATGTGGGCCGATATTAACTGATGAATCTAGGATACAATTATCACCTATGATGACAGGTCCATTGATAATTGCATCTGGTGAAATAGATGAATTTTTTCCAATTAATATTTTATTTTTTATTTTTACATTTGATTTAATTATAAATTGATCTTTAGTTCCAATTGAATCTAAAACAAGTTTGTTTGCATGAATTATATCTTCTGGGGTTCCTGTATCTTTCCACCATCCAGTAACTGTATCAAATGTAACTTTACTTTCTTCATCTATTAGTAGTTGAATTGCTTCTGTAATTTCTAATTCTCCTCTCGCGGATGGTTTCAGTCTATCAATAATATCAAAAATTTTTGGTGTAAGAAAATAAATTCCAATAACTGCAAGATTTGATATATGTTTTTTTGGTTTTTCTATAATTTTTTTGATTTGATCTTTATTTTCATTTAATTCTGCAACTCCAAATTGTTGAGGATTTTTAACTTCACATAATAAAATCATTGCATCTGAATTTTGTGATTCAAATTTTTTTCTATAATCTGTAATATTTTTTCTTAGTATATTGTCCCCAAGATATACTACAAATTTATCATTTCCAATAAATTCTTTACATAATCTAATTGCATGAGAAATTCCCTTTGGTTGATCTTGATATATGTACGAAATTTTTACTCCATAACTGTCTCCACTTTGATAGTACTCTTTTACTTTTTCAGGATAAACATCTCCAATTATCATAGCAATTTCTTTTATTCCTGCATTTTTTAGATCTTCTAAAGCATATTCTGACATTGGTTTATTTGCAATTGGTAACAATTGTTTGGGACCTGTATGTGTTAATGGTCTTAGTCTAGTTCCATGCCCTCCGTGTAGAATAATTCCTTTCAATTCTGATTATGTCCTTATGTTCCAATATAAAATGAATTATTTTTAAACTTTAATGAAAATTATTCCAAACCCTATTTTATTAGTTTTAAAGAATGTATTATAACAAATTTCATTTTTTAGATATAGTCCAAGGTTGAGAGTGTAGAGTTTCATTATTTACTAATGATTCCCACCATGATTGATTTTCAACATACCATCTAACAGTTTCTTTTAATGCATCATCAAATTTGTATTTTGGTTTCCATTTTAACTCATTTTCAATCTTAGAACAATCAATAGAATATCTTTTATCATGACCCGGTCTATCTCCAACATACTCTATCATATTATCTGATTTTTTTAAAATTTTAAGTATTTTTTCTACAATGGTTTTATTACTTATTTCTTCATATGCCGTAATATTGTATACATGACTGCATTTACCTTTTGAAATTATAGATTCTATTGCAGATACATGATCCGAAACATAAATCCAACTTCTAATCTGACTCCCATCCCCGTATAGGGGAACTTTGAGATTTTTGATTAAACGAATAATAGTTTTAGGTACAAGTTTTTCGGGAAATTGATGTGGACCAAAATTATTTGTACATCTTGTTGTTATGGATTTAATTCCATACGTCCTTTCATATGCACTAACTAAAAGATCAGAAGATGCTTTTGTAGCAGAATAAGGATTACTTGGATTTAAATTTCTTTCTTCAGTAAATGATTCATTTCCTTGTGCATCACCATACACTTCGTCTGTTGACACATGAATAAAAAATTTATCATATTTTCTTACAGCTTCCAGAAGAGAATATGTTCCTAAAATATTAGTTTCAATGAATATTTTTGGATTTGCAATACTTCTATCAACATGAGATTCTGCTGCAAAATTTATGATTATATCTTTATCTTTTGAAATTTCTTCAACAATTTTTTCATTTTTAATATCATTTTTAACAAATAAATAATTTGGATTAGTTTCTATACTTTTTAAATTTTGTAAATTTGAACCAATTGTAAGATTATCTAGATTAGTTATTGTGTCATTTGGATTATTTTTTAGATAATTTTTAATAAATGTACTACCAATAAAACCTGCACCTCCACATACTAGAATTTTCATAGTTTCAAATTTTTATCTAAGAATTTAACTCTAATGTTAAAATTAGTTTTTATAAATAAAATCACTGTCTAAATTTTCTAATTTTAGAAATTTATTGTCTTTATCTGAAATAATTGGATTTTTAATGGGCCATGAAATATTAATTTTAGGATCATTCCAAATTATTCCACTTTCATTTTCTGGAGAATACTCTTCACTGACTTTGTATATGACATCTGTTTTATCACTTAACACACAAAAACCATGTGCAAATCCTTCTGGTACGTAAAGTGATTTATGATTACACTCAGAAAGAATTTCACTTATCCATTTTCCATATGTCGGAGAATTTTTACGTATATCCACTACCACATCAAATATTTCACCTCTGATCACCGTTATCAGTTTTGCTTGAGCTTTTGGATTTTTTTGAAAATGTAATCCACGCAATATGTCTTTTTTTGAATGGGATAAATCATCTTGAATAAAATTTACATTTATTCCATTTTTTTTAAAAATTGAGTTTCTAAAACTTTCCATAAAAAACCCTCTTTCATCAGAAAATATCTTTGGCTCTACAAGAATTACATCTGGAATTGATAGTTTTTTGAAGATAAATGACATATAATCAAATATTTGTGAAGGAATTAATATATTTTAGATATTTTTTATTTATACTTTAAATCATATTTGTATTAATCATTTTAAAATTTTTTAGAAGTCTAAATTATTTATGTTTTTTATTTTTATATATTATTTAATAAAAAATAATTTTATTGATTAGTTATAATTTAATTAACTAGACAAATAATAATAATAACTTATGAAAACAAAAATTTTTGTAATTGGATCAAAAGGACTTTTAGGTTCAACTATTATTAAATCTAATAATAAAAAATATTCATTTTTTGGAGGGTATAACCAAACAATGGATAATTACAATGAATCTAATTTAATAAAAGTTGATATTACAAAATTTGAAGATTGTGAAAAAATTCTTAAAATAAATCCCGATATTATTATTCATACTGCAGCAATTACAAATGTAGATTATTGTGAACAAAATAAAAAAAAAACATATTCTATAAATGTATTGGGAACAAAAAATCTTTGTAAAATTGTAAAAAAACTAAATTGTAAAATTATTTATATTTCTACAGATGGTATTTTTTCTGGCAACTGTATTAACAATAAAGAAGATGATGTTACTAAACCACAAAATTTTTATGGTAAAACAAAACTTGAGGCTGAAAATGAAATTAAAAAACTTGATGACTATTTAATTTTAAGAACTAATGTATTGTATGGTTTTGAATCAAGTATTTCAATAAAATCAAGATCAAATTATATCAAATCTATGAATTTTGTGTTATGGGTTTTAAGTAAATTAAATCAAAATGAACCAATTAGAATTGTAAATGATCAGTTTTCTAATCCTACATTAGTTGATAATTTAGTAAACATAATTTATGATTGCATCCAAAAAAATTTAACTGGAATTTATCATGCAACTGATCTAACTTGTATTAATAGATATGAATTTACAAAAAAAATTGCAAAAGTATTTGGATATGATGAAAATTTAATCACTAGTATATCTTCTAATGATTTAAATCAATTTGCTAAAAGACCTTTACTCACATGTTTGGATTGTTCAAAAATAATTAAAACAGGAATTAGACTTCATCAAGTAGACACATCATTAAATAGATTATACGAACAAATTAAAAAATTAGAACCTATGTTGATATCTAATTCAAAAAATTTATCTTAATGATTTTAATAATAGAAAATTTTATTCTCCAAATAGATTTAATTGAACTATTATAATTTTCGAAAAAAGTGTGGTATTTGTAATGGTACAAACTTAACTGAAATTTTAGATTTGGGTGAACAACCTCCTGCAAATTCATTAATTGAAGATTTATCTGTTATATCACAAGAAGTTAAATTTCCATTACGCTTAGGATTTTGTAAGAATTGTTGTTTTGTTCAACTATTGGATATTGTTAATAAAGAATTTCTGTTTAAACATTATCTTTACATGACTAGTGCAAGTAAACCTATTGTAGAGCATTTTAAAAAATATGCTGATGAAATTTATAATAATTATTTAATTTCTAAAAATGAATCTACAGTATTAGAAATTGGAAGTAACGATGGTTCAATGCTTTTAGAATTTAAAAAATTGGGAGCCAAAGTTTTAGGAATTGAACCTGCAGAAAATATTGCTAAAATAGCAAATGAATCAGGAATTTTAACAAAAAATAACTTTTTTTCATCTACTGTGGCCAAAGAAATTAGTAAAACTGAAAACATATCTGTGATTGTAGCAAATAATGTAGTTGGACATGTAGAAGATCTTCATGATTTTATGAATGGCATCAAAATTTTAATTAAAGAAAATGGCATATTTATTTTTGAAGTTCCATATTTGAATGATTTAATTCAAAAATTAGAATTTGATACAATTTATCATGAACATCTTTCATATTTTTCACTTTTACCTATAATTAATTGGGTAAACCAATTTGGATTAGAAGTTTTTGATATAAAAAAGCAATCTGTACATGGTGGTACAATACGAGTTTTTATTACAAAGAAAGGTAATATTTTACAAAAAAATTCCGTACAAGAATTTTTAGACGAAGAACGTCAATACGGTTTAGACAAAATTTTAACTTATGAAAAATTTGCTCAAAATATTATTGATTTAAAATTAGAATTAATAGAATCTATTATTAAACTAAAAAAAGAAAAAAAATCTTTGATTGGATATGGTGCATCTGCAAAAGGAAATGTTTTACTAAATTATTGTAATATTGATCATACTATTCTTGATTTTATTATAGATACAACTCCATTAAAACAAGGAAAATTTACTCCTGGTACTCATATTCCTATATTACCACCTAATGAAATGGAGACTAAAGGGGATGGTGATTTAATTTTATTGTTGGCATGGAATTATGAAGATGCTATTTTAGAAAAAGAAAAAATATTTAGAAGTAAGGGTGGAAAATTCCTTATTCCTATTCCAAAACCTAGAATATTATAATAAAAAATTATTTCTATTTTTTTATTTGATTTATTAAATAAAATTTCTCATAATCTATTTTGTAAATATTTAATTGATAATTATACCCGTGTTCCAACGAATCAAATTCCTTTATTAGATACGGATAATCTTTTTTATTAATTAATACATCTAGCATGAATTGAGGACGATTTGGATTATCATCAATTACTAAATGAGTTAAACCTTCTTCTTTTCCATTAGTAATTACATCTTCTATTGAATCTGATCCAATATACCAAATTGAGTGTGTTGTTTTTTCTAAGTACTGATTACTAGATACAGGGAAATTTTCTACTTTTGTCAAACCAGCTACATGAAGATAAGCTGATTCAGGATAAAACATGTTTACTCCTGATGCTATATCTGTTATTTCTAAAGATAAATTGTATATTTCTAATTCATGTTCTTTGTCAATATCTTTCCAATCAAGATATACAATTGATGATAGTATCATTATTGAAAAAATTATGATTATGAAACACTTTGGTTTGGTTGTTTTTTGTAAATAATATTTTATTGAAATAGCAGATAAAATACAAAAAATTGGATATATTGGAAAAATCCATCGTGAATCTGATGCAAATGAATATGCGTAAACTGTGGGAATCAGTGCAGAAATTCCTACTAAAATCAAAGATATTTCATATTTATCTATTTTTTTAATAATCAAAATTAACCCTAATGGTACAAAGAAAATTAAATATGGAATTTGAGACCATGCTAAAAATTTTAACATATTGATTATTCCATCTGTGATAATTGAAATTATCTGATATTGATTTTCATTTCCAACACTACTTATGTGATCCATTCCTTGTGAAATTCTTGATGTTATTCCATCATTTTCCAGATATTCTGATCGTATAATTGACATTGGAAATAAAATTGATGTTATAATTATTAAAAAAATTAATGATCTAAGTAATGATTTTTTATTAATTTTAGAATGAATAAAATATATCAGAAAAAATACTGGCAACAAAAATATTGCTTCTGCACGTACAAGTATAGCTAAAGATAATATTATAAATGAAAAACAATTCAAATAATATTTTTTATTAAATATTAATGCTAATGACATAGTTAATGCCATTATGTATAATGGCTCAGTCACTCCAAATAATGAATTTTGAGCAATTCGGGGTTCAAAAATAAATATTGCAGAACTTAATACCGCAAATTTTTTTCCTACAAATTGTTTTGATAAAAAATATATTGGAATTATAGTTAAAACTGAAATTCCAATTGTCACAAATTGTTGTACTGCCATATAATCCATAAAATTATTTGAAGGAATAATTCTAAAAAATAATGATAAAAAATATGGCCATCCATCATTTGCAAGTAAGTTCACTGCTGTATATCCTGTAACTTGATCTACCGCTACTCTAAAATATAAAAAATTATCTGAGTGGATTGGAACTTCAATATGTAAAAATAAAATTCTAATTGATAACCCAATAATTCCTATAATAAAAAGTGAGAAAAATATATTGTTTGTAAAAAAAGATAATTTATCTTCAAATTTTTTCATTATTGAAATTTGATTTTTTCCCATTTCCCCTTCAAATTCAGAGATTAATTGTTTTAAATTAGTATAGTCTGATAGTAGGTACAACTTAATAATATTAGAATTTTGATAAAAATGTGAGTAAATTAGATACAATTAAAGAAATTTTTGAATTATTAGTAGATAGAAGAAAATTTTACATGTTTCCAATAATTATTTTATTAATTGCTATGGTTGGTGTTACAGCGTTATCCCAAAGTGGACTAGTGGCATTTATCTATCCGATTTAAAATGCAAACTAGTTCCCCTAGATTTAAATCCCTAGCTGTAACTGCCGGGTTATCATTTTGGTTTTCTATTATAACATCATCAACTGGAATATTTTCAATTGAAATTTTAATTATATTTGTGGTAATAGTTCTAGGTATCACACAAATATTTACAAAAAATCTTTCAAAGGGATTAGATATTTTTGCAATAATTAATACAAAAATATTTTTAGGAATTTTATTTGCTACTGTGATTTCACTTTATGGAATATTGTTTAGATTATTACGAATTGATTTACTTCGATTAAAAAAACAAAATAATTCATACTGGTTAGATGTAGAGCAAACAAAACCTCACAGAATTAGGAAACAGTACTGATGTATAATTTAGGAATATCTTGCTATTATCATGATTCCGCAGCAGCTCTACTCAAAGATGGACATGTAATTGCAGCAGTTGAAGAAGAAAGATTTTCAAGAAAAAAGTTTGATGATGATTTTCCATACAAAGCCATAGAGTGGTGTCTAAATGAGGCAGGAATCACACCAAGTGAGATTGATTCAGTTGCATTTTATGACAAACCTGTTTTGAAACTTGACCGATTATTAGACAATTACATTACAGTTGCTCCACGTGGACTGTACAGCTTTTTGGATGTAATTCCAAAATGGATTCACAAAAGGTTATGGATTAAAGATGATATCAAAAAAGCACTAAATGGATTCAAAGGAGAGATAATATTTCCTGAACATCACATGTCCCATGCAGCACATGCATTTTACACATCACCATTTAAAGAATCAGCAATACTTACAATTGATGGAGTAGGAGAATGGAGTACTACATCATATGGGTATGCTAATAATAATTCTGTAAAAATTACAAATGATATACGGTGGCCACATTCATTGGGATTATTTTATTCTGCATTTACATATTTTCTAGGATTTAAAGTTAATGAGGGGGAATACAAGCTGATGGGATTATCATCTTATGGTAAACCAAAGTATTATGATTTGATAATGAAAAATTTAATTGATGTAAAAGATGATGGTAGTATTCATCTTAACATGGAATATTTTGCATTTACGTATGACAAAGTAATGACTAGTAAAAAATTCTCAAAACTATTTGGTATAGAACGTAAATCAAAAGATGAAAAAACTCTACAAATTCATTTTGATATTGGAGCTAGTGCACAAAAAGTATTAGAAGATGTAATTTTAAAAATGGTGAATCATATTCATTCCAAAACAAAGATGAAAAATCTTTGTATTGGTGGAGGTGTGGCATTAAATGGTGTCGCTAATTACAAAATTCTCCAAGAAAGTCCATTTGAAAATATTCACATCCCACCATCTCCCGGGGATGCAGGTAGTGCAGTAGGTGCTGCACAATACTTGTATTATGTTTATCATAAAAATCCTAAAGATACATCAAACAATACACAATTAATTCAAGAAAACGTGTACGTTGGTCCATCATATACTAATGAAGAAATTAAATCATTTTTAGATTCTAAAAATATTTTATATCAATCCTTTGATGATACAACACTACTACAAAAAACTGCACAACTCATTGCAGATGGTAATGTAGTTGGATGGTATCAAGGCAAAATGGAATGGGGTCCACGTGCTTTGGGAAATAGAAGTATTTTGGCTGATCCTCGACGTTCAGACATGAAGGATATTCTCAATGCCAAAATCAAACATCGTGAATCCTTTAGACCATTTGCACCATCAATAATGGAAGAATATGCTTCAGAATATTTTGAAATTAATACTAATAGTCCGTACATGTTAATGGTTGCACCAGTGAAAAAACCAAAAGAAATTCCAGCTGTAACTCATGTAGATGGGACAGGACGACTCCAAACAGTTTCAAAAGAAAGTAATGAATTGTATTATAATTTAATTAATGAATTTTATAAGATTACTGGAGTACCTGTAATTATCAATACTTCAATGAATGTAATGGGAGAACCTATTGTTAATACCCCTGAACAAGCATATCAAATGATTGTAAAAACAGACATGGATTATCTTGTATTGGGAAATTATTTAATATCTGGGGAAAAATAATGTCATTACAGGTTTCTTATAAAAAACAATTTTTAGTATTCATTATAATTATTTCTTTAACTTTGTTGATAACTGAATCATTAGTACGAGTTACTGGTGTTGAATTATTTTGTAAATTTGAATCAAGCCCTCTTTATGATGAATATGACTTTTTCTCAAAAAGACAAATTTGTTCTGACTATAGAAATCTTCAATATGATAATTCACAACCATTTAAACAATTTAATCCATCACAAAATTTTGAATATATAAAAATTAATTCAGATGGTTTTAGAGGATCTGAAATTTCTCAGAAATCTATTGACACCTATAGAATATTTATTTTAGGTGGGTCTACAACTTTTGGAATTGTTTCAAGCTCTGATCAAACAACAATTAGTGGTTATTTACAAAAATATTTTGATGATGATGAACATGATTTTGTAGAAATTATTAATGCTGGTGTAACTGGTGCAAATTCTAGAGATGAATACTTTCATTTAAAAACTAATATTCTTGAATTTGATCCTGATATGATAATATTTTATGATGGATGGAATGATATTACATCCCGAACTACTTTTATGCATTTATCTGATGAAGAATATGCAACTAAACCTCAAGCTGAAACAATTCAAGTTAATAAAATTGAAAGTAATGGAACCGGAATCTTAAAATTATTTGAAAAAATTAATTATCAAACTGGAATAAAATTTGGTGCATATATTAAATCATTAATTAGCGTCGAAGAATATGGGGTGGATACTGAACGTATCAATTCATTTAGTAAACACAATTGGATGAATGTTTGCAGTTTAGGTGTATCCAATAATTTTTCAACAGTAATTGCATTACAACCAATCTTAGGAACTAGTGATAGAGAATTATCTCATCATGAAAATTCTATTAAAAAAGGAACTTTTGAGAAAAATAATTTACAATATATGAAAGATTTTGATTTTTACTCTAGTGAATTAATAGAAACATGCTCATTAATGATTGATATGAGAAATGGTTTTGATGGAGTCAACGAACCCGTTTTTTGGGATTATGGTCATACGTCTGATTTTGGAAACCAAATAATTGCAAAAAAAATGTTTGAAAAAGTTCTACCGATAGTAATAAATCATAAATTTTCTCAATAATACTATATTGAATGATAAATTTACGTTAGTTTATTTACAGATATTTATATACTAAAAGTATTAAACTGCATTAACATGAAATACAAGCAAATTCTTCTTACTCGTCCTCCTACTGGTTCAAATGCTTTACAAGGTGGTTCTGATGCTGATCCTCACCCTCAACCTCCTCTAGGATTAGCTTATCTTGCAGGCGTTTTAGAACGTCTTCCTGACGTTAATGTATTAGATATTCTTGATGGAAATTTTTCAGAAAATTATGTTTACGATGTAAAAATGGCTGTAAAAAAACATAACCCTGACTTTGTTGGATTTAGTGCTTTTACTCCTTTTGCAAATCCTGCATTAGAGGCTGCAACTGCTGTTAAAGAAGTTAATTCTAATATTCTAACTGTTTTAGGTGGACCCCATGCAGTTCTCGCTAATGTTACATTAAACAAATGTCCTGCTTTAGATATTATTTCATATGATGAAAGTGAAGGACAAATTGAAGAAATTGTTTTAGGTAATCCTCTAGAAGATATTCCTGGATTATTCATAAGATCTAATGGTAAGATAGTTCCAACAGCTCCTCGTTCTTATATTAAAAATATGGATGAATTACCATATCCTGCATATCATAAATTGCCACATTTTCCAGATGGATATCATCCGCATCCGCCAAAAAGTACTGGTAAAAAATGGTCTAGTATAATGTGGAGTAGAGGCTGTCCATTCTTTTGCAATTATTGTAATAGAGAAAATAGTTTTGGATTACAATTTAGAAATCAATCTCCAGAATATGTAATTGATCATATTAAATATCTTCATTCAGAATATGGGATCGAGGAGCTCACATTTTATGATGATGTAATGTCACTTAACCGAAAAGCCACAATGAAACTTTTAGATCAAATGACTCCAGAAAATCTTGGATTTAATTTAGTATGGGATGCTGAAACTAGAGTTGATTTAGTAGATCAAGAAATGCTTTATGCTATGAAAAAAGCTGGGTGCAGGATGATGTCTTATGGAATTGAACATGGTGAATTTATTCATGAGATAAAAGGAGGAACTGCTACATTAGAGCAAGCTGAAAATGCAATAAAATGGACACATAATGCAAAAATTGAAACTGTAGGATACTATATGATTGGCTTACCTAAAGAGACTCCTGAAACAATTCGTAAAACAATTGATTTCGCAAAAAAATTAAATTGTACATATGCTATGTTTGCAATTACAATGCCATTTCCTGGAAATAAATTATATGATGAAGCAGTAAAATCTGGATTAGTAAAATTAGATGATGCTTGGGATCAATTTGTATATTCTGGTGTTGGTGTTGGTGGAATACAAGCACCTGTTTTAACTACAAATTCATTATCAGCTACTGATTTAGCATCTTGGGCAAACCAAGCCTATAAGGAATATTATTTCAGACCTTCTTATATTCTCAATAAATTTTTAAAAATTAGAAGTATGAAGGATTTGAAAATGTGTTATGCTGGTTTTAGAATGTTAAAGAAAGATATGTAGTGCATTCTATGGAAATTACCATTGGAATCCCTGCATATAATGAAGAAAAAAATATTTCAGAAATTATAAAAAAATTACAAAAAATTACTAATAAAATAATTGTATGTGATGATGGATCAAATGATTCAACTGCAAAAATTGCTAAAGAAATGGGTGTATTGGTTGTTCAACATGAAACAAATTTAGGATACGGTGCTGCAATTCGTTCAATTTTTTTAAAAGCACGTGAAGAAAAATCTGAATTTTTAATTACTTTAGATTCTGATGGACAACATAGAATTGAAGATATTCAAATTATTTTAGAACCTCTAAAAACTGGTAAAGCCGATATTGTTATAGGTTCAAGATTTTTAAATAATGGTGGAAAAAATGTTCCATCTTACAGAAAAGTAGGAATTAAAATTCTTACAAAATTAGCAAATACTTCTTTGGAGCAAAATATTACTGATTCACAAAGTGGTTTTAGAGGTTATGGTAAGGATGTTATTGAAAATGTCACACCCTCTGAATCTGGAATGGGTGTTTCAAATGAAATATTGATTAAAGCAAATAGGCAGGGATTAAAAATTGTTGAAGTTCCAATAATTATTTTATATGATGGAGATACTTCTACTCATAATCCTATATCCCATGGTTCATCTGTGTTGATTAGTACTCTTAAATTTATTTCAATGGAACATCCTTTGAAATTTTATGGAATACCTGGTTTTGTATTTCTATCCATTGGTTTGGGTTTTCTTATTTTTACACTTAATCTTTTTACAGAAACTAGACAAATTCTTCTTAGCTCTGCTATAATTGGAGTTGGTTCTACAATTTTTGGAATTATTCTGATACAATCTTCGATTCTTCTTTATGCTATGGTTAAATTGATGAGAAATAAAAAATTAAGAAAAAATTACTCTTAGTAATTATTTATTTTCAAATGATATTACAACTGCAACAGCAATTTTTTTATCATGACTGACAGAAATTTGAAATTGATATTTTTTTTTAATTTTTTGAATTTTTATGTTGGGTTTTGATTTTATATGTATTGTTTCAATATCTAATAAATTAATTTTTTCTTTTATTGATTTTATTGTAGCCTCTTTTATAGCAAATTTACCTGCAAATCTTTCATAAGGATTTTTGTACTTTAAACAATATGAAATTTCGGAAGGTAAAAATATCTTTTTATAAAATTCTGGTTTTCTTTCAAATTTTATTTTTTCAAATTTTTCTACATCTGCAATATCTATACCAATTCCTATTTGTTTAAACATTTTATTTATCTAACCAACACTTGTGCAATTCCTTCAACCAGTAACTTTCCTGTATTATTTTTAATAGTAGTTTCTATTTTGATCATTTTTGTAGATTCACTTTTATTAATTATTTTCCCTTTTACAATAACTATATCTCCTATGAAACATGGTCCTACAAAATTTAAATTTTGAGAAAAATATAGGGCGTTTTTTCCTGGTAAATACATTCCAACTAATCTTGAAAAAAATGATCCTAATAACATTCCATGACATACTCTTTTTCCAAATTTAGTTTTCTTAGCATATTGTTCATCCATATGTAGTGGATTAAAATCTCCTGAAATTTTTGCAAAATCTCCTTCTAATTTTTCATCAATACTTATTTCAAAATGATGTTCTAATCCTATTTTAATTTCATTAAATGAATATTCTAATGGATTATTCATCTAGCTTAATTCCCTTATTTCTTAAATGTCTCTTAATATCTATGATATTTTTAACATCTATTACTTCATCAATGGTAAATTTTACATTAAATCCTGTTTCTAATTCATTAAGCAAGACATATCCGTTAAATGATGTCCAATTTTCAATGGTTTTTGGTCCTAATTCATCAGAAATACTTGAAATATCTATTTTCATTACTCTTGAAATTATTTCATATAGTTTTTTTGACATTATTTTACCTCTACACTGAGATATTCTGGTATTTTAATTTCTGATTTAACTACATATGTCCAAAATTGTCCATTTTTTTTGAATTCATGATCTGCTAAAAAATTTTGAACTGGTTTATTTTTTTGTGTTGGAATAAACTCAGCATTTATTTTTTCAATATTATTTGCTCTTGCTTTATTAATAATGTAAATCATAATTCCTTTTTCTATATCTCTTCCCATAATTCTACAACTCATTAGAAATGTGTCTATTCTCCATTCTTTTTTATTTTCTTTTTTGATGATAAATACCCCTGTAACTCCATTATCTCCAAATTTATCTTTTACTTGTACAGATGTTACAATAAAATTTGAATTTTGAATCATTTTTTCTATATCTCTTTCTTGATATCTTTTTGTTGTTAAATTAAATTGATTAGTTTTTAATATTAATTGTGAAACCCTTGGTAACGTAAATTCATTTACATCTTTAATAATAATTTTTAAATTAAGTTGACTAAGAAATGTTTGAAGATCCGTACTCGTTTTCTCCAATTCAATTATTTTCTTTTGTTTCAAATACATTTTTCCTCTGTTTCTATCTTCATCTGTAATTTTTAAAACACTAAAATCAATAAGATTTTCAATTTCAAGTGCATATGATGATGGATCATTTGATAAATTTATAACTAAAATTTCTGGAAATAATGATTTAACAAATTCTCTATTAACTGGATCATCATCTATGAAAACTAAACTATCTGTTCCAATGTTAATTTCTTTAACTATTTGCTTCATATTGCTAACTTTATCATTCCAATTAATACACATCGTAGCAAAATGTTCTTCTTTTAAGATCATATAGGGATGTTCTCTAATTACCTTGATTGCATCTTCAAAATTATTTTTACTATTAATTGCTAAAATAATTCCTCTCTGATGCAATGAAAGTAATATTCGCTGAAATTCCATAAATGCATTACCTGGTGCTTCAGGGCCTAACTTAATTCCATTAAAACCATCTTCTCCAATAATCCCCCCCCAAAGCGTATTGTCAAGATCTAACACTATACATTTTTTTGTTATTCCAAGATATCCAATAACATATTTCATCAAATCTTGTCCTAACAAAGGTAAAAACTCCATTGAGATTTTTAAATCACCAACAAAAAATTGACTATAATTAAAAACATTATCCTCCCCATTTTTTGTTATAAATTTATCAAAATCGTAAACAAAAATACTTTCTGAATTAAGATAATTTCTTGTTATTTGTTTATTAAAATCTTCAATCATATCATAAAAACCATATTCTGTTTTTGATTCAAAAATACCATTTGGAGAAAATGAAGGAATATTTAATTTTGTTATAATGATTTTTGAATTTGAATTTTTAATATATTTATCTAATAAGTTTTTAATTTCATTAATTTTATTTTCTACAATTTTTACTCTTTCTAAATGAGAAATAGAATAAGGAAAACGAAAAATTTCACCAAAAATATTTCTTGTATCTAAAATTAAAAATGTTATATTTGGTAAAAATTTGTAAAGATCACTTTTTTTATTTAATATTTCTTGAGAATATTGATTATACGGTGCTTCATATACCATACAAGAAATATTTCTTTCTACAGATTTTACTTTAAGAATCTCACTTAATCCATTAATTGTAAAGCTTGACAAAAGAGCAATTCTGATTTTTTTATCAAACACTTTGGTGATTTCATTAGATTTATTGATATAATATGAGAGTGAATTTTCTTCAGGCATGATAACTAATACTCTTTTTTCATATTAATTACATTAACGATTAATTCACATTACTTATCAGAAACCTTTTAGACGTGGTTTTATTTTTTTAATAGATATCTTGGAAGATGCTGATAATCCTTATTCATTAAATGAAAATGAAGTTTTAGAATATTATGGTTTTAAAGGAATATTTGGCAAATTTAATTTAAAATGTAAATTTATTAAAACTTGGCTTTTGCATTCATTAGCATATTTTACACCTTTGTCTAGTTTTATAATAAAAATGCAACGTGCTAGAGGTGTAGACATTGGAAATTTTTGTCATATTTCACCTTATGTTCTAATTGATCTTGTTTATCCACAATTAATTAAAATTGAAGATAATGTAACTATTGGAAATAATTCCATGATTTTTGCACATGTAAATCCAACAGCTAGTACTGAATTAAAAAAAATCTTTCCACGTAAAATTGCTAAAGTAACACTAAAAAAAGGATCTGTTATTTTTCCTGGTTGTATTATTACTGCTGGCGTTACAATTGGAAAATGTTCTATGATTGGTGCAGGTAGTGTAGTAGGTGAAGATATTCCAGATTATTGTGTTGCACTAGGAAATCCAGCAAGGGTTGTAAAAAAAATTGATCATTGATCTTTTATTTTTGCAATGTAAACCATAGGTATAAAAATTGAATTTATTAGGAATTGATTTTGAAGATTGGTATCATCCTGAATTAATTAAAAAATATTATAAAAAAGAATCTTTTGAACCATTGATTGTTAATGCAATTGATAAAATAATTGATTGGTTACGGAAAAATGATACACATGCAACATTTTTTGTTGTTGGTGAATTATTAGAATTCAAGCCTGAACTCTTAGATAAAATACTTGAAAATGGACATGAAATTGGATTTCATACAATGTCTCATAATAGATTAGATGAAACTAATTATAAAGAAATTTTTTCTGATGAACTTAAAAAATTTTCAGAATTAACAAATAATAAATCTAAAGGTTTTAGAGCACCCAGTTTCTCTCTTTCTTCTAATACTTCTTGGGCAATAGATATTTTAGAATCACATGGTTATCTTTATGACACTAGTATAGTTCCTGCTAAAACTAGATTATATGGTGTTGAACATGCTCAACATACCCCTTATTTCATATCTAGTAAATCTCTTGAAAAAAATGATGTTTTGGGTAAATTACTAGAATTTCCTTTACTGACAACAAATTTTTTATCTAAACAAATTCCTGCAGGCGGTGGATTTTATCTTCGAGCTTTACCTTTAGGTATAATTCGTTCTGCTATCAATCAAATTAATAAAATTAATCAACCTGCAACATTCTATATTCATTCTTGGGAATTAGCACCTGAATTAATGCCAAAAATTTCTTTACCATTTGTAGATAATTTTATCACATTTTATAATATTAAAAAAGCATTAGATAAAATGACTAAATTAATTCAAGAATTTCAGTTTACTTCTTTTGAACAATATATTTCTGATAATAAAAATAATTTAAATAAATACAATAAGCCAAAGGAATTTTGTTAATTATGAAAACTTTAAAATTTATTTCTATTGAACACCCTCTAAAATTTTATGGTATTCCTGGATTAATTTTTTTAGGAATTGGACTATTTTTTATGATAATGACGATTCAAGGATTTTCAGAAACTCGACAAATTTTATTGAGTACATCCATTATTGGATTTGGCTCTATAATCTTTGGAACTATTCTTCTATTGACATCCATAATTTTGTATACTCTTGTAACTCTAGTTAAGGAAAACCATGATTAAATATGAATATTTTAGTTATTCATGAAATAGATTGGACAAATAAAGTAATTTTTGAACCTCACCATTTATCAGAATTATTTTCTAAATCTGGTCATAATGTATTTGTAATTGATTGTCCAGATAGTAAAAATAAAATCTTTACTTCTGGATTTAGATCTAAAACAATTCATAACTATTCTAGAGTGTATGATGATGCTTCAATCACCCTTATTCATCCACCATCCATTTTAATTAAAGGTCTAACTAGAATTTCACATTTTTTAACATGTAAAAAAACCATTAAAGAAACTATTCTTAAAAATAAAATTGATATAATTTTTTTATATGGTTCAATTACAAATGGCATTCAAACTTTGCAAATTGCAAAAGAATTACAAATTCCAGTAATATTTAGACTTCTTGACATAGCTCATGGATTAGTAAAAATTCCAATATTAAAAAATTTAGCAAAAAAATATGAAAGTATAGTTTTATCAAATTCCCTTAAAGTTTTAACCACTACTCCTGATATGTCTAGATTTGCAACTGAAATGGGAGCAAAAAAAGAATCTGTTGAATACTTCCCTCTTGGAATAAATACTGATAATTTTAAACCACTTGAAAAAGATATTTCTTTTAGAGACTCACTTGGAATATCTGAAAATGATGATGTTGTTGTTTTTGTAGGAACAATTTACCCTTTTGCTGGATTAATACAGATTATAAATAATTTTGAAAATCTTAAAAAAGTAAATCAAAATATTAAACTACTCATTATTGGTGGTGGACCTTCATATTCTCAATTAAAAAAACTTGTAATTAAAAAAAATTTAGAATCAGAAGTTATTTTAACTAATTTTATTAATCAAAATGAAATTCCAAAATATATTTCATTAGCAGATATTTGTATTAATCCCTTTGAAATTAATTATCTAACAAATAGAATTGTACCGACAAAAATTATAGAATATTTTGCTTGTGGAAAGCCAGTACTTTCTACTCCTTTATCTGGAACAAAAGAATTACTGCCTAATGAAAAATTTGGAATACTTTATTCAAATTCTGATAATTTTGTTATGACTTTATCTACTTTATTATTTGATAAAAATAAGTTAAAACAAATAGGAGAACAAGCTTTTGAATATGCACATAAAAATCATGATTGGAAAATTTTATCAAAACAACTTTTAAGTAAATTTACTACTTTAGTTTAAATCCTAGTATTAAAAAAAATTACAATATTTATTAACTATTGAATTATAAATAATAAAATGAAGCATATGCAAATTTTAAGATTAGCATGTTCTAGTTATTTTTAAATAATTATGAATATACTTGCTGTTGGTGCCCATTGGGATGATATTGAGCTAGGTTGTGGACTAACTCTTAAATCATTAAAGGAAAAAGGTCATAATATTTTTTCAGCAGTAATATGTAGTTCTCAATATGGTGCACATGAAAATGAGGGGATGACCGAATCTGAGGCGCTAGAATCTGGATTAAAATCATTTGAATTAATTGGTGCAACGTATCTGCCAACTGAGAAGCAAAATAATAGCAAATTATCATATAACAAAAATATTATGCAAATTTTAGAAAACATAGTTAATGATAAAAAAATTGACACTGTTTTTACCCATTGGTTTGGAGATCTAAATACCGATCATAAGGCAACTTGGGATATTTGTAGAACATCTTTTCGAAATGTAAAAAATTCTTTTATGTATCAATCTAATTCTTACAGTGATAATGTGAATATTTTTAAACCAAATTTTTACTCTACTTTTACTAAAGATGAATATTCTTTTAAAGAAAAATTATTATCTCACTATGTTATTGAATGGGAGAAAAGAAAAAATAGATGGACCCGAGAAATTTTTGAACGAGAACGATATTGGGGTTATATTGCAAAGAATGATTATGCTGAAGGATTTCAAATAGGAAAACTTATAGATTTTTTTACATGATGGAGGAATGCAAAAATTTTGATTGATAAAAATATTGATGAAACTGTAGTTATTGGAAAAAATTTTGATTCTGGTAAAAATGTTATTCTTAAAAATGTACAAATTGGAAATAATTGTAAAATTGGGAATAATGTTTTTTTAAAATCAGTTTCTATTGGTGATAATTCTGTAATTCAAGATAATTCTGTTATTGGATATAGTTCTATTACTGGACATTACTATAATCAAAAACAATCAAAAGAAAATAATAATGAATTAAATAATTTACGTCATCGTATAATTATTGGAAATAATGTTCTAATTAGAACTGGAGTTACAATTTATGTAGATGTAAAAATTGGTGATAATTGCTGGATTAATCATAATGCAATAATCCGAGAAAAGGTAATTATCTTAGAAGATTCTACTATTGGTTCTAACACAATTTGTGAAAACAATGTTTCAATCGGAAAAAGATGTGTTATTCACAATAATACTATGATTTGTGCTGAAACATTGATTGAATCATTTGTATTTGTTGGACCTGGTGTATCTTTTACCAATAATTCTCCAATTGGACATTTACGTGATGTTCCATCTACTATTAGAGGTGCAAAATTACGTCTTGGTTGTGCTATTGGTGGAGGAAGTACAATTTGTCCTGGAGTTGAAATAGGTGAAGAATCTATAATTGGTGCAGGTGCTGTAGTGACAAAAAATATACCTTCAAGAATAATTGTAGTAGGAAATCCTGCAAAAAAATTTAGGGATGTAGACCCACAAAGTTTCATTAAAGAAGATTTTCGAAAACAGTATGGGATTTAATAAAAATTAAAAACTTCCTATAAATTATTTATATTCTATTAAAATACAAATTATCCATAACTTTTTAATTCCATTATATGATTGAATAAATATGAAAGTAATGTCAATTGCAGGTACACGACCAGAGATAATTAAACAAAGCAGAATTTATGCTAAATTGGATGAAAATTTTGATCATGTGTTGGTGTTTACAAATCAAAATTACACTCCAGAATTAAGTGACATTTTTTTCTCAGATTTACAAGTTAGAAAACCTGATTACAATTTAAAAATTAAAACAGATAGTTTTGGTTCAGAAGTTTCGGATCTTATTTTTAAAATAGAAAAAATTATGATAAAAGAAAAACCTGACGTGCTAATATTGTTGGGAGATGTAAACAGTGGTCTATCTGCCATACCTGCAGCGAATTTAGGAATTAAAATTGTACATCTTGAAGCAGGAATGCGATCATATGATAAAAGAATGCCTGAAGAAAAAAATAGAGTCTTAATAGATCATATTGCAACCGTAAATTTACCATACATTCAATATTGTAGAGAAAATTTGATTAGAGAAAATATCCATCCATCAAGTATCTATGTTGTAGGAAATCCAATATTTGAAGTGATTAAATATTACTTACCAAAAATTGAGGCAAGTACAATTTTAAAGAAATTAAAACTTGATTCAAATGAATTTATCCTAGTAACAGCTCATCGTAGTGAAAATGTAGATGATCCAAAAACACTAAAAAATATTTTACTAGGTTTAGAGCAAGTCAATAAACAACTTGGAAAGAGAATTATCTATCCTATGCATCCACGAACAAAAAGTAAATTAAAAATTAAAGATATCCCAAAATGTATAGAAATTATAAAACCTCTTGGATTTTTTGATTTTTCTAAATTGGAACAACATGCATTTTGTTATATTACAGATTCAGGAACCCTTCCTGAAGATGCACTTATTTATAAAAAACCATGTGTAATTATTCGAGAAAGTACTGAAAGACCAGAATTTATTGAAGCAGGATGTAATATTTTGGCAGGATTAGATTCTAAAAATATTGTAGATGCTGTAAAAACAATTACATCTGCTGCCATTGATTGGGAATGGAATGAATCATTAGGAGATGGAAAAACCTCTTCTAAAGTTGTAAATATTATTCGTGGTAAATTAGTAAGAATACCATCAAAATTTTAGTATTTATTCTACTTTGATAGATAATTAACAATGACAATTTTAATTACTGGTGGAAAAAATTCTCTATCAATAGAATTATCTAAACTATACAAAGATGTATTGATGCCTAATTCTGATGAATTAGATTTAGCAAATAAAAAAAATATTGAACAATTTTTTGATAATCATCATCCTGATATAGTTATTCATAATGCTTCTTTACTCAATGTTAGGATCTGTGAAGAACAACAAGATTTAGCAGTTAAAGTAAATGTCACGTATATTAAAAATTTAATTGAAGTTATACAAAATAAAAATTTTCAAATCAAATTTATTCATATTAGTACGCCCTGCATTTTTGATGGAGACACTGGAATGTATGTTGAATCGTCTATTCCAAAACCTGTTAATTTTTATGGCAAAACAAGACTAGATGGAGAAAAAGAAGTAGAAAAATTATCCGAATATACAATTATTAGAACAAATTATGTTAGTAAGAAAAAATGGCCATATCCAAAGGCATTCACTGATAGATTTGGAACTTATCTTTTTTCAGATCAAGTAGCTCAGGGGATATTTGATGTTTGCAATAATAATTTAACTGGAATTGTACATATTGTAGGCAACAAAAAAATTTCTATGTATGATTTGGCCAAGTTAACTACTCCTGAAATACAACCTATGACCATGGATAATTATGCAGGTCCACAATTGACAGTTGATATGAGTTTAGATACTAACCGTTGGAAACAATATAAAATAAATTAAATTTCTAATTAATTTTTATAATATAATTTATCAATTATTATAAAATATACAACATGTACTATAGATGAAATCACTACAGATAATGCAACTCCATTTAGTCCATACATCTGTCCTAATACTATGATGCTAATAATTTGAACCGATAAATATAATCCTGATCCTCCAATTACAATTTTACTATTTTCTGAACCTAAATATTTTGAAATATATGTTGAAGCAATAGCTGATGGAACTATTGAAAAACTCATGATTTGAATAACTACTATTGCCTCTGTAAATTGTGGAAATAATATTGGTAGTAATATCGGCGCCAGTATTATACTAAGTACAGCAAATATGATCGATATCATGATGATAATTTTTTTAACTAATTTGGTAGAGTTTCCACTAGCATCATGTGTTAATGCATATGAAAATAACATACCTGGAATTAAATATAATAATCCAATAAATTGTAATCCCAGTTGATAATTTCCAAGAAGAGAAAAACCCAATATTGGAGCAATAATAATTTTATCTAATGAACCATGAAATGCATTAGATATATCTAGCAAAAAACTATTTATAGAAAATTTATATTTACTTTTTAAAATAGAAAAATCTATTTTTATTTCTCTAAATGTTTTATACATCATTAAAATAAAAACTAAAAATGATATTGCAATACCTAACATAATTCCTTGTAATCCAATTAAATGATACAGAACGATAGAAAATATTACAAGCATTATTTTTTGAATAATTACAATCTTAGAGTATTTTAAAAATAATTTTTGTCCAATTAATTCAGCTGTAACTAATGTAAATATAACAAATCCAATAATATACAAACTAATTATTATGTTACTATCAATAAAGAAAAAAATAATTAATGCTGTAATTCCAGATGAAATTAAACCTATTAGAAAAATTGTTGATTGAATTTTAATATTTTTGGCACCGTATATAATTAATAAATTTGACATCCCTGCGAGTGATATCGTTCCTGCCATTATGCCTATGGATATAATATAACTTATCTCACCATACTCTTCAGTTCCAAGTAATGATGCGATGTATAACCAAAATATTCCGCCAATTCCATTGGTCACTAAGGTCCCAATACTGTAAAATGATAAATCTCTAAATTTATTGGTAATAATTTTAAACTGATTCCAAATATCTTTCATTTTTAATAATTTGAATATATTATGTTAATTAATTAGTATAACAATTGATATTACTCAAAAATTAACTTGATACATTCTTTTTCTACGCATACCTAAAATAGTAGAGTTAATTTTTATTTCAAATTTACGTTCTACTAGTTTAAAATTCTATTTTTATAATTATGACATTAGTTTATTATATATTTAAAATTTAACTAATTACAGTTTAAATGAAAATCTTAATCACAACTAATACTATTCAAGATAAGACTGGAACTTATATAGTTCTTAAAAATGTCATTCCACATTTAATGAAAAATAATGAAGTCACAATTTTAACAAATCAATGTGATGTTGATATAAAATGTAACAAATTAGTACAACTTCCAACTAGTAATATTTTTTCACAATATTATTTTACATCCGGCTTAAGTAAATTATTACGGGATGGATTTTTTAATGATTTTGATATTATTCATGCATTTGAATATCCATTACATACAACAGATTTTCTTACATTAAAAAAATCTCAATTTAATGCACCACTTTTAATTAGTCCACATGGAAGTTTACATGAATTTAATTCATTTCCATTAAATTATCTTAAAAAAATTCATAATTATTTTATGCTTCGATATAAGGATAATGTTTCAAACTACCCTGCTTGCAGTGTGGCTGAAAAAAAATATCTTATTGAATATGGAATAGATGAAAATAAAATTCTTTATGTTCCATTAGGAGTTATATCTTTAAAATTAGATTTTACAAAAAGAATTGGAAAAAATATTACATATATTGGAAGATTAACTAAAACTAAAAATGTTGAATTATTGATTAAAGCATTTGCACAATTAGAAAATACAGATGCTAATTTAACAATAGCTGGTCCTGATTATGGTGAATTAGATATGTTAAAAAATCTTGTTCAAAAATTAAAAATAGAAAATAAAGTTATTTTTACAGGATGGATTTCTGAAAAAGAAAAAATAGACTTACTATCTAAAACATCTATTTTTGTCCATCCATCATTAGAAGACATATTCTCTTTATCTCTTGCAGAAACATCTGCTTCTGGAGTTCCAGTAATTGCATTTGATGGAACTGGTACTTCTGAGATTATTACTGATATGGTGACTGGTACAATTGTTAAAGAAAGAAATTTAGAATCATTAAAGAATGCTATGGATTACATTTTAAATAATCCAGATCTTATAACCAAATTTTCAGAAAATGGTCGTCTTTTAACTACTAAAAAATATAATTGGTTACAAACTGCATCTGATTTTCAAAATCTTTATTCAAGCTTAATTTAATTTTGATGATATCACTTCTTATTCTTTTAATATTTTTTATTGTATGTAACAAAGAATTAATTATATCCTAAAACTTTTCTATAATGAATTGCTTTTAGGACTTTCCCCTGTACGATTAAGTTTTGCAGGTGGTGGAACAGATATGCCTGAATTTTATGATGATCATGGCGGATGTGTTGTTTCTTCTACAATTAATCATTTTACTTATGTTATTGCACATCCAAGATCTGACAATCATATTCAAATCTTTTCTCCAGACTTTCAAGCTCATAATAAACCTGTTAAATTTGAAAATCTTGTTCCAAGAAAAGGTACTGAATTTCCAATTGCCTTTATTCAATATCTTAAATATAAAAAAGGAATTAACATGATGATTTCTAGTGATGTTGCTCCACATTCAGGTCTTGGTTCTTCAAGTTCTCTTGCAGTAAATATTGTAAATATTATTTCAAAATTACAGAAAAAAAAATTAAATATTAATGATGTATGTGAAACTGCACATCATGTACAAAGAAGTGTTCTTAAAGCACCCTTAGGAAAACAAGATGAATATATTTGTGCGTTTGGTGGGTTTAACTTTATAACTTTTTCAAAAAATAAAATTAAAGTTAATCCCTATTCTTTTTCAAAAAACTCTGTACTTGAATTAGAAAAAAATTTATTATTATTTTATATTGGATCTCGTCCTAGTGATAACATTCTTACAACTCAAATTAATAAAACAAAATCACAAGATCCAAAAACTATAACATCATTAAAAAATGTGAAATCTATAGCCGAAACATTACATGATTCTCTTTCTAATGGTGATTTTACAAAGTTTGGTCAATTATTACATAAAGGTTGGATTCAAAAGAAAAATTTTTCAGATGATATGACTAATAAAAAAATTGATACATTATATGAAAAGTCATTAAAACTTGGCGCAATAGGTGGAAAACTAACTGGTGCTGGTGGTGGAGGACATATGTTACTATATTGTGAGCCTAATAAACAAAAATCTATTATTCTTGAAATGAAAAAAAATAAAATTAAACATGTCCCATTTTCTTTTCAATCTGAAGGTTCCAAAATTTTAAATTTATATGACTATACACCAAACAAATAGATGTTGAAAGACATACCAACATTATTCAATGACTATCTATATGAACAGAATTTATGTTTGGAAGAAATTTTAAAAAATAATAGTTCAATAAATAATATAATTGGCATCTTAATTGATGCAAGAAATTCTGGAAAAAAAATATTTACTTTTGGTAATGGTGGATCCGCTTCAACTGCATCTCATTTTGTATCTGATTTATTAAAAACTACTATTACAAAAGATGATAAAAGATTTATTGCAATTTCATTAGTTGATAATTTTGCAGTAAATTCAGCTTGGGCTAATGATGTTTCTTATGATGATATATTTATTGAACAATTAAAAAATTTTTTAACTGATGGTGATATTGTAATTGCCTTTAGTGGAAGTGGTACCTCAATTAATGTAACTAAGGCATTAGAATATGCAAAAACAAAAGGGGCAATAACTATTGGATTTACAGGAATACCTGGAGGAAAATTTCCAAAAATATGTGATCATTCTTATCTTGTTCCAAGTAATAATATGTTAACCATTGAATCTTTTCATATTATGATCTGTCATGGAATAGTTTTTACTATAAGAGAATTAGGCGATCCTATTTTTAAATATGAGTAAAAATAAAGCTATATTTTTAGATCGTGATGGTGTAATTAATAAAAACAAAATTAATTATGTAACAACAATTGAGGAACTTGAAATTTTACCTTCAATTGGAATTTCTATAAAAAAATTAAAAAATAATGATTATTTTGTTATTGTAATAACTAATCAGTCACCGATTAATCGAAAATTAATGACATATGAACAATTAACTAAAATACATTCATCTATTCAAAAATATCTTAAACTTTTTGATACTTCTATTGATAAATTTTATTTTTGTCCACATATGCCTCAAGAAAATTGTATTTGTAGAAAACCTAAGACTGGAATGTTAATGCAAGCTATGTCTGAATTTAATATTGAACCTGCATTAAGTTGGATGATTGGAGATAGTGATTCTGATATTCAAGCTGGTTTAGCTGCTGGGTGTAGAACTATTAAGATTGATACAAAAACAAATTTACAATTAGCTGTTGATAAAATTTTGAATTTATAATTTTTTTTATTTTTAAATTTTAATTCTTACTAGTTAAATAGAGCCCATTATTAGAAAATTTATAAAATTGAAAATTTTAATTACTGGCGGTGCAGGTTATGTGGGATCAATACTTATTCCAGAATTAATTAAAGATGGGCATTTTGTTTATTGTTTAGATCGTTTCTTTTTTGGGAAAGATTTTTTATTATCTAAAAAATTTGAAAATTCTTTACAATTAATTCAAGATGATATAAGATGGTTTGATTCAAAAGTTTTAGATGGAATTGATGTAGTTATGGATTTAGCTGCTTTATCTAATGATCCTGTGGGTGATCTGGATCCAAATAATACTTATGACATTAATCATCTTGGACGTTCCCGTGTTGCAAAACTAAGTAAGGCCGCTGGTGTACCCAAGTATATTCTAGCTTCAAGTGCAAGTATTTATGGCCAGCAGGATGAAATGGCAACTGAAGAATCATTAGTATCTCCACTTACTGCATATTCAAAAGCTAATAGAAAAGCTGAAATTGATATACTTCCATTATCTGATGATAATTTTTCTGTAACTGCGCTAAGATTTTCTAGCGTGTATGGCATCTCTCCTAGAATGAGATTTGATTTAGCTGTAAATGGAATGGTTTTAGATTTTTTTAAAAATAAAAAAATTACCATTTTTGGTGGAAATAATAAAAGACCTTTTATTCATATCAATGATGCCGTACAAGCATATCAATTACTTCTTAATGCTTCTGTTTCAAAAATAAATGGACAAATTTTTAATGTTGGTTCAAATGCGCAAAATTATGTAATTTCTGAACTAGCAAAGGAAGTTGGTTATGCTTTAAATCCAAATTGTGAATTAGAAATAAGAGACACACCTGACAATAGATCATATTTTGCATCATTTGATAAAATACGTGATGTTTTAAATTTTAAACCACAAAATAACGTTAAAGACTCTTCAAAAGAAATACTTACAGCATTAGAAAATAATACTTTGGATTATAGTGATAAAACTATAACTTTAAAGTGGTATAATCATATTAAAAATACTCCCGATTTACTAGAAAAACTTTCAATTAATGGAAAATTTCTATAGATTCTAAAAGTTTTAAAACCATTTAATTTTATTTATTATTATGAAATTTATTTCTCAAAAAATACATAATTCATTTATTGTTGAAATTGAAAAAAATGAAGATGAGCGTGGATTTTTTGCAAGAACTTATGATGTTGATGAATTTAAAAAATATGGATTAAATTCTAAAATTGTTCAATGTAATATCAATTACACCAAAAAAAAAGGAACTGTAAAAGGTCTACACTATCAAAAAACTCCTTTTGAAGAGGCGAAATTAATTCGTTGTATACGTGGTAGTGTTTATAGTGTAATAGTTGATCTTAGACCTGATTCTCCCACATACAAACAATCTGAATCTATTGTTCTCTCTGAAAATGAATATTGCTGGAGATATATCCCTGAACTATGTGCCAATGGAATTCAAACCCTTGAAGATGATACTGAAATAATTTATCAAGTGACTCAATTTTATACTCCCGAATCTGAAGGTGGAATTAGATGGAATGACCCTACTTTCAAAATTAAATGGCCACTACCGTCTCAATCAATTTCTAAAAAAGATCAATCTTGGAAAGATTTTTAGTTTAATTTTATACAAAACTATTTATTTTTTAAAAATATTTTAAATTCTTTTACCATATTTTCAATTTTGTCTAATACATTAGTTGGATGAAAATTAAATTCTTCTTTTATTTTAATTATTGATGTTTCAGGATATGAGTATTCTTTAGCATCTGGTGATACCTCAACACTACAACCTGTAATTTTTGATATTTTATTAATTAATTCCCCTGATTCTATATTTTTTCCACTTGCAATATTGTACATTTTATTCTTTCCATTAATTGAAATTTTAGGAATTAAATCTAATATATCATCAATATAGACATAATCTTTTTTACTTGAAAGAGTTGTACGTATTTTTATTTTATTTTCAATGATTGCATCTCTGATTATTGATGGTAAAAATAAATTTGAAGTAAAATTATTTCCAGTCACATTTGTAAGTCTTACAATGTGTACTCGAGGATTTTCTGATGCAATACACAAAGACTCACCCATAATCTTTGATATTCCGTACAAATCATCTTTATCTGTAGGATTAAAAATTAAATCATCATTTTCTTTTGTTGAATTTATTTTATTATAAACTCGTCCACCAGAAAAATAAACTAATGATTCAAAATTTGAATTTTCTAAAATATTTTTTAATTGACAAACATGAGCATCTACTGCGTCATATGGCCTTTGCATAAAATTTGGAACACCTGCTGAATAAATGACATGGCCTAAATCTATTCCTTTTAGACTCTCTTTTCTAATTTCAGGTGTAAAGCATTCGTGCCCTTTTTTTTCTAAATACTTGGTGAATTCTTTTCCTATGAATCCTTTAGAGCCTAATACTGTATATTTCATATATTTTTTGTATATATAATACTAAAAACAGTTTCTTATGTAATGAGTGATTTTTTATGTCTACGTATTTATACAAAAATCAATATTTGATGATATGAAGATTTTTTTGTGTGATCTTACATATAACACTAATCGCATAGCAGCCGAATCATATCCATTAAATGTTGCTTTTATTGCAAGCTATTGCCTTAAGAAATTTGGTTCTAAAGTAGATATTACATTATTCAAATATCATCAAGATTTAGAAAAAGCTATTGATGAATCTCCTCCAGATATTCTTGGATTGAGTAATTATTCGTGGAATAGTAATCTTA
>Ga0308019_10000240_pt1 | contig 33921 bp, 29 predicted proteins | sample Neamet284_FD_203135 | JGI IMG/M metagenome (GOLD analysis project Ga0308019, IMG submission 203135) | Marine microbial communities from water near the shore, Antarctic Ocean - #284 | ecosystem: Environmental > Aquatic > Marine > Unclassified | place: Southern Ocean | collected 2014-10-01
CAACTTTGTTTACCAATCCATTTGCCATTGAATATCCAACTGCAGTGTCAGGAACTAAACTAACGTCAAATCCATCATGTTTTAATTCAAAAGCAGTTAATCTAGAACCTTGTTGAATTGGTCTTGTTTCAGTAGCAATTACTTTAACATTTTTTCCACTTTCTCTAGTTGCTCTGATCACACCTAATGCTGTTCCATATGCAACAGTAGCTAAAGCACCTGCATTACAATGAGTCATAATAGTATCATTGTTATCAAAAAGAACGGAACCGTTCTTTCCCATTGCTTTGTTAATTTCAATATCTTCATCTGCCATTTTTTTAGCAGTTTCAATTACTAGTTCTCTAATTTGTTCAGCAGTTTCTCCAGTATTTGCAACATTCATGATTTTTTCTAATCCCCAACCTAAATTTACAGCAGTAGGTCTAGTTGCAAAAAGAATTTTTCTTGCATCTTCTAAGTCTGATAATAATTCTTCTTTGGTTGTTGCTTTACTTTGTAAAGCAGCCAATCCCAATCCAAATGCACCAGATACGCCAATTGCAGGTGCACCTCTAACTATCAAAGTTTTGATAGCATTTGCAACTTGGTTAAAATCATCATATTCTACAAAAATTAATTCATTAGGTAATTTGGTTTGCTCAATCATTATTACTTTATTATTTTTCCATTCTACAGTCCTAAGAGAAGAATCAATATGGATGGAATCATTCATAGTTTTTCTGATAAATTCCCTTATTTTAACGAAATAATCAAAAATTAGAGAAATTTGTAATTTTCAAAATATCCATTCTTTAACCATTATATTCTAAAAAAATAATGTAATTCCGTTGATTACAAAATTAGATCTTAAAAAAGTGGATAAAAAGGAGATGTATATGGTTTATGATAAATGGTCAAAAATTGCTAAAAAAGCATATGAAGAAAATTTACAATCATTAAAATATCAAAATATAGATCACATAGTTTTTGCAGGAATGGGAGGATCAGGATCTATTGGAGATATTTTTTCAGCGATATTATCACAAACAAAATTACACATTACAGTGGTAAAGGGATATGCTTTACCAAAAACGGTGGATAAAAATTCTTTAGTAGTTATCACGAGTGTTTCAGGAAATACATCAGAAGCGTTATCTATTTTAAAACAAGCAAAAAATTTAGATTGTAATTTAATTGCTGTTTCTTCCGGTGGAAAAATTGAAAAAAATTGTAGAGAAAATAAAATAGAATATAGAAAAATTAAAGAGTATAATTCACCGAGAGCTTCTTTAGTTAGTTTTATCTATTCAATGTTAAAAATATTAGAATTTATTATTCCAATTAAAAAAGAAGAAATAATTGAATCGTTAGAAAAAATAAAACAGTTAGAAAATCAAATATCATCAAATAATTTAACTGATTCTAATCAAGCACTGAAGTTAGCAAAAGAAATTTCTGGAATTCCTTTAATTTATTATCCATGGGGATTACAAGCTGCAGCAATTAGATTTAAAAATTCATTACAGGAAAATGCAAAAATGCATGCAATGGTGGAAGACGTGGTAGAAGCTTCACATAATGGAATAGTAGCATGGGAAAATAAGTCAAACGTTTTTCCAATATTACTACAGGGTGATGATGATAATATAAAAACAAAAGAAAGATGGGATGTTCTTAAACAATATTTTAAGTTTAGTGAAATAGAATACAAAGAAATAGTATCAATAAAAGGTAATATTTTATCTAAATTAATGCATTTAATTTATCTATTAGACTATACATCAATTTACAAAGCAATAATATCTGAAACAGATCCAACTCCGGTAAAATCAATAGATTTTATTAAAAATAGACTAGAAAAATAAAATTTGTACTACAACTTTAAAAGGTCATTAGTAAAATCAAAAATATGAAAATAGTTATAGGAATACCTGCTTTTAATGAAGAAAAAAATATAGCTGGAATTCTAATTAGATTAAAAAAAATTTCTCAACATGTTATTGTATGCGATGATGGATCAAATGATCTTACAGCAAAAATTGCAGAAGAATTAGGTGCAATTATTATCAGACATGAAAAAAATTTAGGGTATGGTGGAGCAATTAAAAGTATTTTTCTTAAATCACAGGAAATCAATGCAGATGTTTTAATAACATTTGATGCAGATGGACAACATCGGATTGAAGACATCAACAAAGTATTAGAACCAATTAAAGATAATACTGCAGATGTAGTTATCGGTTCTAGATTTTTAAATAATAACCAGAAGATTCCCAAATATAGAAAAATTGGAATTAAAGCAATAACTGAATTAACCAACATTGTAGGTGGAACAAAAATTACTGATTCTCAAAGTGGTTTTAGAGCTTATAATAAAAAAATATTAGAAAAAATAAAACCAACAGAATCAGGAATGGGTATATCAACAGAAATTTTAATTAAAATACAAAAATTAGGATTAAGGATTACTGAAGTTCCAATAATTATTTCATATGAAGGTGAAACATCAACCCATAATCCCATATCTCATGGCTCATCAGTAATTTTTAGTACATTAAAATTTGTAGCAATTGAACGTCCACTAACTTTCTACGGAATACCTGGCACTATTTTATTAATATTTGGTCTCGTTTTTGGAGTTTGGTCACTAGAAATTTTTGCAAGAGATGGTTCACTAATTACAAATATTACTCTAATAGGTGGAATAGGCATCATTCTAGGTACAATATTATTAATTACATCCACTATTTTACATTCAATTGTAAGTGTAGTTAGAGAACGTAAGTGATTTAGTTATTGTTTTTCTTCAAATTTTTGGATTTTTTCTAAATGTGCGTCAACAAAATTTTTGATTAATAATTTATCTTCTTCAAGAAAAGATTTAACTTTTTCTTCAGAAATTGGTACATCCAAATATTGACCACCATATGCAAAAAGATCCAATTGTTTTGTTTCATAAGCATATAAATCAAAATTAATTGAATTTTTTTCAAGAAAAACAATGTATTTATCAAGATCAGATGCTTGAACTTTACATTCCAATGCCTGTCGAATAATTTTTCCTAAATACTCAGGAGTTTTAATTTTGAAAACGGATGGAAGAGAATCATACAATATATCTGAAAATACAATTGATGCTTTTCCATAAAATGTAGCTTCAAATCCAGAAGAACCAGCAATAGTAGCTACCAAAGAACAATTTTCAAGTAAATTTTTTGAATCATAATTAGGATGAATTAAAGTTACATTGGGAATTTTTAGAATGTCATTATACTCAGATTTACTTCTCCAATCCCGTGTTACATTTGCAGGAGCCTCCTTAACATATAACTTAAAATCAATAGGTAATGATTTAGCAATATTACGGATTACTTCAACTTGATTAGTAAAATACGGAGCATCCAAAAGAATATTTCTTTCAAGATCAACACCTAAAGCAAAATATACAAATTTTAAATTTAATTTTGGATCAAGTTCTAAATTATTATCAATAAAAATTTTTCTAATTTTTCTTGTTAATATTGACTTCAACATATAACTTAAAACTTTAATTTTAGTTCTACCGTAATAAGCAAACAATATTTTTTCGGATTTATTATTTGATAAAAATAAATAACGAAATGCAGATTTGATAAAATTTATTTTTGAGGAACCTAAATTATTTAAAAATGTGTTAACAATTCCTGCACTATCATGAGATTTTAACAAATCACGTAATTGTTTAAAATCTCTACCCAAACCCGAAACTGTGTTAATATCAAAAGTAGAATCTATTCTAATTGGATTATCAGTAATTAACAATCGATTAGAAAATTTTCCAATATATGGCATCATCACTTTAATATTTTGTGAACGACACATTTGACAAAAAATTTCTAAATGATGAAAACCAGTTAATTTTGTAATAAATGCAAGTGGTTTAACCTCATCTAAAACACTTTCAAAAAATTTACACATTTGTTCATCAATTGACAATACTTCTTCATATGAAAATTTATGAAAATTAAAGAATCTATAAAAAATCCTTTCATTGATAATTAATTTCCACAAATCTAAATTATATTTTTTCTCAAAATTAGTTAAAAATGAAAAATCAGGATCATTATTTTTCTTTTTTATGAAATCATGAAGATACCAAATTTTTTTAAATTTAACAAGTTTTTGTTGTTGATAAAATTCTTTAGAATAATGTGGTGAATCAATTATTGCATAAAAGTCAAATTTATCGGCATTTTGCATGTAGTAAGATAAATGAAATTGGGTCATATCTCCAGTTAACCAAAATAATAATTGCTTTTTCATAAATACACTAAAAATTATTTTAGTATATAAATTCAAATAAGTATTTCCTAGTAGTGTTTAATTTAAAAAATTATGAGGTGTTTTTACACTTTATTAAAGAAAAAAGTAGATTAAATCAAAAATAATTATGATAAAAGACTAATAAAATTATTATTTTATATCTATGAATTTTTTTTGAATAGAAGTATTCCATGTTTTTGAATTTAGAAGTATTTCAATAAATTTAGATGCACTTTTTCCAGTACCAAATCCATGTACTGGTTTAAATTTTTTTCCATGTATTTTGTTTATTGCAGAAAGGATTTTTTTATTCTCACTTACGACATGAATTATATTTTTATTTTTTGAACGATTATTCTGTCTTGTACCAATATTAATTACAGGTATTCCATAAATTTCAGCTTCAGTAATTCCAGAACTAGAATTTCCAATAATAAATTCAGAATTTTGTAACAGTGTTAAGAAATAATCAAATCGTAATGAAGGAAATTTTTTAAAATGTAAATTATTTTTTAGTTTATCATAAGCATCAATTATTATATCAGATCCAGGATCATTATTTGGTAGAATTACGACAAAATTTTTTTCAGAACTAATAGCGGCTAAAATTAATTCATTTATTTCAAAAACTAAGGTATCAATAGTAGTAGGTACTGAATGAAATAATAAAATAGCGTATTTATCAAATGGTATTTCATATGTTTTAAGAAGTTGTTTTTTTGACGGTAAATCTTTACTTAACATCACATCAATATCAGGCGATCCTATTGTAAAGATAGTATTTGATGATTCACCTAGTTGTAATAATCGTTTTTTAGCATTAGTATTAGAAACCATATGTATGTGAGAAAGTTTTGTGATGGAATGTCTAATCATCTCATCAATAGAACCAGTTAATTCTCCACCTTCAACATGACATACAAGTAAATTATTAAATGAACCAACAATCGCACCAGCTAGTGCTTCAAGACGATCACCATGAATAACGATCATATCAGGATTTATTTCATTTACAAAATTACTTAGTCCAACTACAGTATTAGATAAAATTATGTCCTGTCTAAACGTTTGTGCCTGATTCATAAATACAAAAACATTCTTGTATCCACGTTTATTCACTTCACGATAAGTAAAATCATATTTTTCAAGAGTATGCATACCGGTTACAAAAACATGACATTCAAAATTTGGTGATTTTTCAATTTTATCAATTAATGGTCTAAGCTTACCAAAATCTGCTCTTGTGCCAGTAAGAAAAACTATTTTTTTATTCTTCAATCATATCCCACTTTAGTTGTTTATTTTTCATTATATCAATTTTAGAATACGAATTTAATAGTTTTTCAAAATATTCAGATCTAATTTCTCCAGTTCCAGGTCTTTTTACCCAAATATTTTCTTTAGTGAATTTCTCGCCTTTCTTAATATCATTAATACTAACCACACTAGAATATGCAAAATTAATAGTTGGTTCCTCTTCAGGTAAAATATTTTTTGTACCTCCCATTGCTTGAAATATTGCATTAGAACCTATAATGAGATCTTTTAATTCAGAAGGATTTAATGATATTTGGATATCAGGACCTGGCCAATTTTTATCAGATGTAAAATGTTTTTCCAAAATACTTGCACCTAAAGATACAGCTGCAAAACAAGTATAGTTTCCAATTGAATGATCACTTAAACCAATGATTGCATCGGTAAAATTATTTTGTATATCTCTCATAGCACCTAAACGTACTTTATCATATGGTGTAGGATACATTGAAGTAACATGTAATAATGCATAATCAAGATTTGCATTTTTAATAATTGCTACAGCTTTAGAGATAGTTGTAATATCATTCATGCCAGTGCTAAGTATAATGGGTTTACCAAACGAAACTATATGTTTGATTAAAGGAAAATTATTACATTCACCTGAACCAATTTTATAAGCAGCAACATCCATTTCTTCTAATCTATTAGCAGATTCTCTAGAAAATGGAGTATTGAGGTAAATCATTCCAAAATCTTCAGTATATTTTTTTAATTTTGTTTCTTCATCAAATGTTAATGAACATCTTTTCATTATTTCCCATATTGATTCAGTTGTATTTCCAGGTACAACGTCATTAGGTATCATTTCATCCTCAATTATATGACATTGAAATTTTACACATTCAGCATTTGAATCATAAGCATCTTTAATCATTTTTTTTGCTTTATTAAAATCACCTTCATGATTTATTCCAATTTCAGCAATAATCAATGGTCTATTATTTTTATTAATCACTCTATTCCCAATTTTAATTGAATTTTCCATTTATACATGATAATTAAAATATTTGAATATAATAATTTGTATTCAATAATTAGTGAATAAATGATAATACAATAATTGTTAAATGGGGAAATTAACTTATTTAAAAAATGATAAAGAAATCAAGTGATAATAACTATGGATATGTTTCACTCTGTTATCATTATGTTAGACCAGAAAAAAATATTGATCCTTTTCCAAAATTATTAGGAATAAGAATAAATGAATTTGAAAAACATGTAAAAATGCTTAAGGATAATTTTGAATTAATTTCATTAAAACAAGCACATGATTTTTCACATAATAATATTTTATTAAAAGATAAAACAGGATTGTTAATTAGTTTTGATGATGGATTATCAGATCATTTTACAGCTGCAAAAATTTTAAATAAATATAATATTAAAGCAGTATTTTTTATTCCTACATGTATTATTGAGGATGGTTTACCAGCTAATCCAATTATAATTCATTATACCATTGAAAAATTTGGAATTTTACAGTTTCTTACAGAATATGAATCATCATTAAAAAAATTTAAAATAGAAAAAAATGAATTAAATATAAAATATAATTCAAAAGTAGATGATCCTTGGAAAATTATTAACAAAATTAAATTAGTTTTTAAATATAAATTTACAAATATAGAATCAAGAAAAATTTTGTTAAACATATATGAAAAACTTTTGTTAAATAAATTTCCAAATTTTATGGAAGTTGCTCATCTTACATTTTCACAAATTAATCAAATGATAGAAATGGGACATTCCATTGGTGTGCATACTCATTCACATATTTCTGTTGCTGCATCTAATTTGCAATCTAAAGAATTCCACAAAGAGATGATAAATCCTAAAAAAATATTAGAAGAAAATTTTAAAACTGAAATAATTTCATTTAGTTATCCTTATGGAGAGAGAAAAGATTGTTTAACAACAAAAAAATTATTAAAAGATACAAATCAATACAAAATGGCATTTACTGTAGAACAAAAAGTCAATTATTCATCCACATCATTATTTGAATTAGGAAGATACGAGCCTTATAGTAACGATGATACGAATACATTAAAGGAAAAGTTAATTAAAATTGTAAAAGGTGAGAAATAGTGAAAATTGTAATATTTACAAGTAATGGAATTCGTCATAAATTTTTTGCAAATTTTCTATCCAAACAAGTAGATGAAAGTTTAGTTATTTCTGAATGTAATCCTAATGACGCAGTAGACAAAGATGATTCAAAAATTGGAAATCATTTTAAATGTAGATATGAAACTGAGAAAGAAATATTTGTTGGAAATGATTTTTTTAAAGGAAAAGTTATTCCAATTATGTATAAAGAAGTAAATTTACAATATATTTTTGAAATAGTGAAAAAATTTAATCCAGACTTAATGATTGTTTTTGGTTCATCCATTATCAAAGAACCACTACTATCACTAAAACCAAATTATTTTATTAATTTACATTTAGGATTATCACCATATTATCGTGGGAGTGGAACTAATTTTTGGCCATTTGTAAATAATGAATTAGAATATGTTGGTTCAACAATTTTACATTTAGATCCTGGAGTAGATACTGGAGATATAATTACTCATGTTAAACCTAAATTTGAAGAAACGGATAATGTTCATACTATTGGATGTAAAGTTATCAAAGAGAGTGTTGAAAAAATTTCAATAATTATTGACAAAGTTAAAAATGGAGAGCGCCTTAATAGAACAAAACAATGGAATATAAAAAATGAGAAATATTATAAAAATAAGGATTTCACTGAAGAAATATTAAATAAATATAATATAAATATCAGAAATGAAATGATTAAAAAATTTATTAGTAAAACTGAAAAACAAATTAAATTAATTACATTTGATTAAATTTTTTTAAATTCAATTTTTTCAATTATTTTATTATCAAATATCCAAGTAGAATTTAGAGAAATTCCTATAGAATTTTTACTAGTATTTTTTTACTAGTATTTTTTTTCAAATGTTGTAAGGTTAGATTTTTTATAGAAAAGTAATTAAATCCTTCATTTGTTAATTTCTCTTTTAAAGATTGATCATTTTTGTAGGTAAAGCAAGATGGAGTTTTTCAGTGAATATTGTGACATTACAGCCTTTTTTACGGGCTAAAATTGCAAATTCTAAAAGTAGACCATCTTGTTTTTTTGTATTACCACCAAACAAAATTAATGAAATTTTCTTAGATGTAGTTACTTATTCATAGAAATAATTATGTTATAGTAAACGTTTTTCTTCAATTTAAAAATAAATCAATTCTCCGATATACTAATTAGAAATTTCAAATTATGGGATACATGAATGGAAAAAATAAGAGGTTTTCAAATTTGGAAGGTGAACGAATTGAATTAATCAAAGTTAACAAACAAGGATTAGATGATATGCATGAATATTCTAAAAATCCAAAATTCTATAAATATATGGAATATGACGTATTTAAATCGCGTAATGAAACTAGAAAATATTTGAATCGAATAATAGAATTAACTAATTCTGATTCTGATTATTTTTGGTTTATAAAATTAAAATCCGAAAAAAAAAATATTGGTACTATTGCAATAAGAGACATTAATCAATGGAGAAATTCAGCTTATTTAGGATATGGACTATCTCCAAATTATTGGAAAAAAGGGTATTTTTCTGAATCGCTCAAATTAGTTCTAAACCACTTATTTTCTGATTTAGATTTTCATAGAATTTCTATTAAAACTCAAGATACCAACAACAGTTCAATAAAAGCTGTAATTAAAGCAGGATTCAAGAAAGAGGGGATACTACGTGAATCTCTAAGATCCTCAAAAAATAAGAGGGTTAATGAAGTAATTTTTGGAATGTTAAAAAAGGAATTTTTGAAAAAATATGGAAATTAGAAAAGCATCAATTATAACAGTAAGAAACAGTTCCAAAAGACTTCCAAATAAAGCAATTTTAAAAATTAAAAATGATATTACCGCAGTGGAAGTAATTATTGAACGAGCAAAAAAAATAGGTTTTCCAGTAATTTTAGCAACTAGTATTGATAGTTCAGATGATATTTTATTTGAATTAGGTAAAAAGCATCAAATTGAAGTTTTTCGTGGATCATTATTAAATAAAATAAAAAGATGGAATGATTGTTTTGATGAATATAAAATAAAACAGGCATTATTAATTGATGGAGATGATCTTTGTTATGATTATGATATTGGTGTTAGAGCAATGAATCAACTTGATTCAACAAACAGTGATGTAATTATGTGTCCAAAAAATATAATCACAGGTCTCTTCACATTAGCAGTTAATTCAAATGCTATTCAAAAATTATATCAAGTTGTACCAGAAAATAATAAAGATACAGATTTGTTTATGCATTATTTTGAAATCATTAATTTAAAAAAAAAATTTGTTAATTTAAAAACACATGAAAAAAATAAGAAAATTAGATTGACATTAGATTATGAAGAAGACTTTAATTTATTTAAAAAAATATATGAAAAAATGAATATTGATGATAGTAGTATGAAAATAATCGATTATCTTGAAAAAAATGAATCAATTATTAACATAAATTACCATAAAGAGAAAGATTTTCTAGAGAATAAGGAGAAAGGATGATAAATTCATGAATCAAGATAAAGGTTGGAAATTCAAAGGACATGAATTTGAGTATATAAAACAAGTTTTGGATAGTGGTTTTGGTGCATCAGAATCAGGTACAATGAATGAGAGATTAGAAAGAAAATTTGCAGAAATTCATAATCTTAGTTATGCGGTTACAGCTAATTCAGGTACATCTACACTGCACATGGCATTAAATTCATTTGGAGTAGGTCCAGGTGATGAAGTACTTATTCCATCATTAACTGTAGCAATGTGTGGTTTTGCAGTTTGGCAATGCGGTGCAACTCCAGTATATGTTGATGTATTACAAGATACATTTTTGATGGACCCAGTAGATTTAGAAAGAAAAATTACAAATAAAACAAAATCAATCATGCCCGTTCACATGTATGGAAATATGTGCGATATGGAAAAAATTATGAATATTGCAAATAAAAATAACTTATTTGTTGTTGAAGATTGTGCAGAATGTCAATTATCCACAGATGATAAAAATAGAATAGCAGGAACAGTAGGTCATGTTGGTAGTTGGAGTTTTGAAAATTCAAAACATTTGACTACAGGTGATGGAGGTATTGTTGCTACAAATGATGAATCATTAGCAATATCAATGCGAAAATTTTCATCAGCTGGATTCAAAAACCTAACTGCAGTATCAGGGAAAACAAGAATTTCAAGAGACATGTTTCAAGATCCAAATTGGGAAAGACACGACACATTAGCATTTAATTATAGAATGCCAGAATTATGTGCAGCTGTAGGATTAGCACAATGTGAAAGAATTAAAGAATTTGTTAATTTAAGAGTAGAAATGGCTAAAGAATACATTAGCGTAATTAAAAATTCAACTTTGTTAATTCCTCAAAAACAACAAACTGGCTATAAAAATACATACTATACATTTGCAGCAAGGTTTTTGGGAGAAAATAAAGGAATTACATGGAATGATTTTAGAAAAAAGTATATAGAATATGGAGGGGATGGAATTTATGCTGCACATCAATTGGTTTACAATGAACCTTGTTTTAAAGAAAATAATATAGGACACGGTAAAACTCCCATTGCTGAAAAACTCCAAAAAGAATTAATGCTATTTACAACAAATCAAAAAAATAAACAAGAAAGAAAAATTCAAATTAATGCATTACAGAAAACATTAGAAGAGTTTGAATAATTAATTTACTTTGATAAGTAGAGAAGATAATTCTTCTTTTGCTTGACAAACTTTACAGTATTTTTTCCATTTTTCACTATGATTCCATTGAGGTAAACCAGTTTCATCAAATCTTTGATGAGCCCATTCCAACATTCTTTTTGTTTCATGTTTATACATAAATCGTTTTAAAGCATATAGTTCAGGAATAGAAAAATTCTTACTGACAGTAGCAGTATATTCTGTTGCATCCCCACATTCTTTCATAAATTTATCTAATGCAGAAAGTCTTAATGCATCAACTTCTTTTTTTGGTAAAGTATTAGGATTTTCAGAAATAAATTTCAATTTTGGATCATATTGCATTAAAATTGAATCACGATTATCATAAAAAATAGGGCTTCCAACATAAGGTGTGCAAATGAAAGGATCAATTTCAGCCCCATTAATAATCCAAAAATCAACGGTTTCCATTAAATCATCAATTGTTTCATTTGGATTTCCTATCATGAATGTAGAAATAGGCCTCATGTTTTCTTTTCTTAAAGTATCCAAAGTTTTTTGTAGATGAGCTCTTGTTTGACCTTTTTGAATATCTTCTTTCAATACTTTATCAGAAGCAGATTCAAATCCAAAAGAAATATAGCTACATCCAGCATCTTGCATAATTTTAATTATTTCAGGATGTGTTGCCACACTTGGTGCATCACCAAGCGTACCCCATTTTACCGTTTTATGTAAACCTTCATCAATATATAATTGACAAAATTCTTTAGTCCATTTTAAATTACTAGTCATGTTTTCATCGACAGCCATAAAAAAGTCAATATTGTATTTTTCTATTAATAATTTAACATTATCAACTGCATATTTAGCTGATGGCCAACGAGCTGGTAATTGAAATGTATCATTTTCTTTATCAGATACTCTAACTAATTTTTCTCCCTCTTTTCTATCTCCATCACCATAAATATTTTGTAAATCAATTCTAGACATACCATTATGTGAACAAAATGTACATCCTCTAGGACATCCACGTTCCCAAACAGTAGACATACGTCGTTTTGAATTAATTGCGTCAACAGAATATGGTAATGAGGAATATCTGAAATAAATATCAAGTTCTAAAAGATCATAAGCTGGATATGGAACAGTGTCAAGATCATCGATAAGAGCCCGAGGTTGAGTATATTTAAAACTCTCATTATCTCGGAGACATAACCCATTTACATCTTCAAAATTTCTTTTACCATTAGATACTTGATCATAAAATTCTGAAAAAGTTTCTTCCCCTTCACCTATACAGATAAGATCCAATTCAGGTACAAGTTGAAGAATCTCTGTTGGATTATAGGAAGACCACCCTCCACCTCCAATAAAAATAGAATCAGGAGAATGTTTTCGAATTAATGGTGCAAGATTTTTGATTCTACTATAAGTAGTAGTTAAACCACCAATTCCAATAATATCCCAATTTTCTGATGCAATTTCTTCAGCAATAATTTTTGATGGGACTAGTCCACCCCCATGATCCATTCTAAGTGCATTTAAATCCAAAATAGCAACATCTCCATTTTTTTGTTGAATAATGGAGGCTAGGATTCCAGCCCAAAAAGGAATATTAGATGGTGCACCATCCAGACGAATTTCAGGAATTACGAATAAAGTTTTCATATAATATATCCACTTAACAGTCTCTTATGTATATTAGTCATGGGTTTAAATTTAAAAATTCACTAAATTTTTTACAAATAATTCTATTCCCAAAAATAGAACCACCCTCAGTTGCATTAATAGTAGTTAACCAATCAGGAGAACGGGAAATGAATTCTCTTAAGGCATTACTATAAAATCGAAATAGTGGATCAAAGATAAAATAGCAATTAAATTCAGGATTGTAAATTTTTTCAAATAATTTGTTAAAACTAGAATTATTCTTATCAATATTTTTTGTAGAGATCATATTATTATGACTAGTAATAATATCCCAGGGATCATCTTCTTCCCAACCATGATTTATTCCAATTAATGCAATTTTTGTACATTGTAAAATCTTCCAGCCTACAAACCAACATGAAGTTCCCACATTACCACCAGTTTGAATAGCTGGTAAACCACGTTCATGATTTTTTGCACGAACAATTTGACCAGAAATATAATTAAATGATTTTATTCCTTCATCATAATCAAAAAGAGGATGTATCCAATGAATTTTAATTCCAGATTCTCTTGCTCGAATTACAGTTAATGGATTAGATACAATACTAAAAATTCCTGTAATTTTTTTTCCAAATTTATTTACAATATCTTTATCATACCATTGATGAGTAGAAGTATCAGGATCTATTGTAACAACATAAAAGTTTGGAAATTTATCAGGGGTTATACCATATTCTAAAACTCTTGGCAGCATACCATCAGTGCAAATAATAGCTCCGTCATAATCACTATTTGCAAGTAATTCTAAATGTTTATGTTTCTTAACTGAAGGTCCTTTTCCTATAACTATAGCAGATTTTACATTATTTTTTAAACTTGAATTATAATTAGGATTAAGTTCATGCGCAGAGGATTCATTCCAGATATCAATAAGATTTAAAGAAAAATTTTTTATCCATTTATCAAAATCTTTGTAATGTTGTTGTTCAATTACTTTTTCCATTGAATTCTGTAGATCATCGACAGGGTATTCTTCATTATTCACTAAAAGAACATCATAAACTGGGGGTAAAAAATCTTAACATTGATTCTAAAGTTCATCAAGACCTAATTCATCATCTTTTTTAGTAGAACGATATATCATAAATGATCCCTTAGCACCAGAATTAGATACAAATTCTTCAAATTCATGTTCAGTAAATTCTTTTTCAGTGTTTGTAGTGTTAGATTCTTTTTCAGTGTTTGTAGTGTTAGATTCTTTTTCAGTGTTTGTAGTGTTAGATTCTTTTTCAGTGTTTGTAGTGTTAGATTCATCTTTACGAAAATTAGATTTCATATTAAAAATTAATTACTCAAATATTTAAATTAACCGAGATAAAATACAATTCAAAATTATTACCATGCTGTCCAGCCACCATCCATCACTAAATTAGAACCTGTCATGTACGATGAAGCATTAGATAGTAAAAATAATACAGCACCATTATAATCAGTATTTTTTGCCATTCTACCCAACATAGTTTTTTCAGAATATTTTTTAATAAAATCTTTTGTTTGATAACGCTCATCTTTTACACCACCAGGAGAAAGAGTATTTACACGCACATTTTTGCCTTCCCAATACGCAGCTAAATATCTAGTCAAATTTATTATTCCACCTTTTGATGCGGCATAAGATACAGGGGAATTTATGTTTGATTTTCCATAAATTCTTTGATCTGCACCAACCATACCATATGTTGATGCAATATTTACAATTGAACCATTATTTTGTTTAGCCATATGAGATCCAAACTCCCTACAAAAATAAAAAGTTGCAGTCAAATTTATTGCAAGCATTTCATTCCAGAATTTTGATGGAAATGATTCAAGAGACACAGATATTTTTTGAGATTTTTTTATTGCAGTTACATTAGTAAATCCAGCAGAATTGATTAATCCATCAATTTTTTTAAAATCAGAAATAACTTTTTTACGTAATTTTATTATTTCATTTTCTTTTGAAATATCTAAAGAATATGATTTGGAATCAGTTTTGTATGTTTTTATTATACTCTTTTCAATTTGATTAATTTTTTCATCGATATCTACCAATATTATATTTGCACCATGTTTGCTTAGAATTTTAGCAAATGCAGAACCTAATGTTCCCGCAGCACCAGTGATCAAAATATTTTTATTTTTAACATCAAAAAGTTTTTCAGAATAAGAAGTCATAATATATTTAATTAAAAATTGGGCATAATTTAAGATTTTAAATCAAGAGCACATTGAAGAATTTTTGATGATTCACTCAAATTATTCATGGGTTGTTTTTTAGAAATAATACAAGTTAAGAAATAACTTAATTCATCCTCATACATTAAATTGACTTTTTTGCCCGTTAAAGAATAATTATTTTTTATTGAAATAATTTTCCAAGTCTCTTTTAAATTATCAAAAAATTTGAGTTGGTTTTTTGATGAATTCCAATATAATATGCCACGAGTACCTCTAATTTTTAGTCTCTTATAATATGGACGTGAAAAATAATCTAAATGAAGTTCAAGTAAAATATTATTTTGTAGTTGTAATATAGAAATACAAATATCGTCAGCTTTTATTTTAAGTGTACTAAATTTTCCTAAAATTGAATATGAATTTTTAATTGAACCAAAAATCCATGTTAAATAATCTAATTCATGGATTTGTGTAAGAGTTACACCCCCTCCTTTTGAATTTTGAGCTGCATATCCATTAGAATAATTTTCTTTAGGATGCCAATCAGGAAGATAAGTTCCATTTTCGGATTGAACAGAAATTATATTTTCCAAAAAATCCGCATCAATTAATTCCTTAATTTTTTTAAAAGGAGGAAAAAATCTAAAATTACAAGCTACCATCACAATAAGATTATTTTTTTTAACTAATTTTTTTAATTTATCAATATTGTTTATAGAATTTGAAAGAGGTTTTTCAATAAAAAGGTGAATTTTTTGTTTAGCTAATTTAATAGCAATATTAACATGAAAAGATGTTTCATTAGTGATAAAAGCTACTTCGGGTATTTCATTTAAACAGTCGTTAAGATTTGAAAAAAATTTAATTCTACTTTTGTTAATGTTATAATTATAGAATTCTTGAGTAGGAATATTTTTTCTCTTTGATAGAATTAAAATATTTGAATTAGTTTGCTTTAAAATATTATTTGTATGTCTTTTACCAATTGAACCAAATCCAACAATAAGAATAGTTTTTTGAAACATCATTACTTTAATTTAATAATTTTATATATATATTATATTTGTATGAATAATATTAAATTAACATTTTTAATGAAATTAAAGTTTAAAATTATATTAAGATATATTATTTATCTTTTAAAAATTCCTGATCTTGTTTTAATGATCTTTGGAATCCTTCATTAGGCTCATGATTATTATTGATTTTAATTAATTTAGGTTCTTGTTTTAATAAATTTAAAATATTTTGAAGATAAATGGGTCTTGTAAAAATTTTAGAAATTATAATTTTAATAAGTTTGAGATCCTCTTCAAAATCCATAGTCCATCTCAAATAAGAAATATCATCATTATGTTTAAAATTTTTTATTTTGAAAATATTTCTAAAATTTTTAAAATAAGGAGTGACATGTTCACGTTCAGAAGGCAATTTTGCATTATTCCATGCTTTTTCTAATGAAGTAAAAGAAAAAATTTCAACCTCATTGCCATCTGGAAATGTTCTAGGAAATGTATTTGTGACATAATCATATAATTTAGATTGAAAAATATCCACACCATGATCAACAATACACGGATCAATAAGAGGGCAATCTCCAGTTATACGAATAATTGAAGTTAGTTCATAATATTTTGCACATTCATAATATCGATCTAAAACATCTTCAGAATTACCTCGAAAAATATCTATGTCTAAATTTTTTAAATATTCTTCAACTACATTATCTTCATTTAGAGTAGTAGTTGCAACAATAATTTTATCAAAGGTTTTACAATTTTTTAATTGATTAATAGTATAATACAGACTTGGATTTTTTTCATCTAATAATTTCATTATTTTTCCAGGTAAACGTGTTGATCCCATTCTAGCCTGAATAATGCACCCAATCATGAGTTTTCTAATTTTTTATGTTTAATTAAGGAAATGCTCAATTTATTATCAAATAATTAAGATATTCTTTTAAAAAGATGATAAAATATATGTAAAATAATTCAGTTGAAAGAAAATGTCAAAAATAAAAATTAATCAAAAATACATTGGGGAAGATTTTTCATGTTATACAATAGCAGAAGCAGGTGCAAATCATGATGGGGAATTAAAAAAAGCATTAAAATTAATAGATGCTGCAAAAGAGGCGAAATCAGATAGTATAAAATTTCAAACATATGATGCATCAAAATTGGCATCAAAATACTCACCAAAATATTGGATTGATGATAAACCAGATGAAACACAATACGAAGTATTTTCAAATTTAGATGGTTTATCAGATGATAATTGGAAAGAAATTTTTGAGTATGCTAAGTCAAAGTCTATTACTTGTTTTTCAACTCCATTTGATGAAAAAAGTGTAGATTTGCTATATTCTTTAGATGTTCCAGCTTTCAAAATTGCTTCAGCAGACATTACACATATTCCACTGATTAAACATGTTGCATCTAAAAAATTACCAATTTTTATTTCTACAGGAATGGCAAATGATGATGAAACAAAGGAAGCAATTGAAACAATTGAAAATCAAGGTAACGATCAAATAATTATCATGCATTGCATTACATCATATCCAACAGAAGCAAAAGATGCCAATTTGGAATTAATAAAAACTTTAAAACAGAAATATCCCAAATACGTTATAGGATATTCAGATCACACTATAGGAACAAACATTCCAGTTTATTCTACATTCTACGGTGCAGCATGTATTGAAAAACATTTTACATTTGATAGTAGTTTAACTCAGAGTCCAGATCATAAACTATCATTAGACACGGATGGTTTTAAACAATTAGTTAAAGAATTAAAATTAGCTGAGATTTCAAAAGGTTCAAAAATTAGAGATAATTTTGAATCAGAAAAAAATGCCGTAAAATATGCACGAAGAAGTATAATTGCTAATAGAGATATTGAGGTTAATGAAAAAATTTCTATAGATATGTTAAGTATTAAAAGACCAGCAACTGGAATATCTCCTAAATTTTTTGAAAAAATAATTGGAAAATCCGTAAAAATAAAAATTCAAGAAGACAGACCAATTCAATGGAATGACTTGAATGAATAAGCTACAAAATGAAAATTTAATTATAATATTAGCAAGAAAAGGAACAAAAAATATCACTAGACAAAATATTAGACTTGTTAATGGAAAACCATTAATCTATTATATCATAAAAAAATGTCAGGAAATAACTTCAGCTGATATTTTTATTAGTACGGATTCAGAAGAAATAAAAGAAATAGCTGTTTTGTATGGAGTAAATTGGCTAGATAGGCCAAATAAACTCACAAAGGATAACACATCAATAGAAAAAATTATTCATAATTCATTAATTCAATTACAGAAAAAAAATACCACTTATAAAAAATGTTTAGTACTAAACCCACATTATCCATTAATAAAAAAAGAAACTATTAACAAGTTTTTTTCTAAATTAAGTAATGAAGTTAATACAATTTATGGTTTTGAAAAAAATGTTGAAATTAAATATAATAAAATTGATAAAAAACAAAAATTAAAAGATATAAAAACAAATATTGTAGAAAAATGGAAAATTGTATCTTTTAATTGTAAACCATTTTTATTAAAAAAAAAATTTAACGCTTCAAAATATGGAATAGAGTTAAAAAAAGAAGAAAAATTTTCACCAGAAAGTTATCACGATTTTGGTAATTTAGAAAATATTTTAGGAAGGAAGAAAATTATTGCAAGGGTAGACGGAAGTAAATCTATTGGTTTAGGTCACATATACAACATGCTAACTATTTTAAATCAATTTAGAAATGATGAAATATTAATTTTAATGAATGATGAAAATTCACTAGGGAAAGAGAAATTTAAAGAAAATCTATACAATGTGAAACTAGTTAAAAATCAAACAGAGGTTTTTTCTGAAATTAAAAAATTTAACCCAGACATAATTTTTAATGATATTCTTAACACTAAGAAAAACTATATGAAAAAATTGAAAAAAGAAGAAAAATTTCTAGTTAACTTTGAAGATCTTGGAGAAGGTCGAAAAGAAGCAAATTTAGTAATTAATCCGATATTTTCAACAACAAAAAAATTATCAAATGAATATTACGGTTCAAAATTTGCATGTGTAAGAGATGAATTCAGAATATTTGAAAGGACAAAAATAAGAAGAAAAATTGAAAAAATATCCATTACTTTAGGAGGAGTAGATAGTAGTAATTATACATGTAAAATTATTCAAATAATTTATCAAAATAAAATTCTTACAGATGTTATAATAAATATTATTTTAGGATTTGGGTTTAAACATAAAGAAAAATTAATGAAATTAATTAATTTAATGAAAGAACACAAGTACAAAATAGTTATTATAGAGAAAACAGATTTCATATCAAAATATATTTTAGATTCCGATTTTGTAATTGTATCAAATGGTAGAACAATTTTTGAAATTGCGTCCTTAAAAATTCCAATGATTTCACTATCAGTAAATTCTAGAGAGAGACAACATAATTTTGTAAATGAAAAGAAAACTGGATATCAAATTAATATGGTTAAATCGTCAATTGAAAAAGAATTAATTAATTCCATAAATAATATGACAAAATTTGAAAAAAGAAAAATATTTTTAGATAATTTAGAAAAAATAGATTTAAAAAATGGAATTGAACGTGTAGTTCATATGATTAATTATTCATATAATGCCAAAAAAATTGGAATTAAATCCAACTAATTTTCTTCAAGTTGCTACATCTATAGAACCATACACATTAAACAACTAAAACAGTATTGATAAATAATTAATTATCTAAAAATAGTACTTTGTCACCATGCGGTCCAGCCACCATCTATTACTAAATTAGAACCTGTCATGTACGATGAAGCATCAGAAGACAAAAAAATTATTGCACCCACATATTCATTCTTATCAGCCATTCTACCCAACATAGTTTTTTCAGAATATTTTTTAATAAAATTGGATTCTTGAGAATTTTCAACACCTCCAGGAGAAAGTGAATTTACACGAATACCAGTACGATTCCAATAAGATGCAAGATATCGGGTTAGATTGAGTAATGCAGCTTTTGTTGCAGAATAAAATGCCGCTGCATTTTGACCACTAATTCCATAAATTCTTTGATCTGGTGCAACTAAACCATAGGTTGAAGATATGTTAATAATATTTCCATATTTTTGTTTAACCATAATTTTTCCAACTTCTTGGCAAGTTAAAAAAACACCAGTAAGATTAACAGATACAGCTTTATTCCACTCATTTAATGGAAAATCTTCAAATTTTATTTTTCTAGTTTTAGAATTACCTTGATACGCAGCATTATTAATTAAAATATCAATTTTAGAGAATTTTTTCATAGTTTTTAATACCATATTTTTAATGGATGCTTTATCATTAAGATCAAGTTTTATTGCTAAATTTTTTACGGAGTATTTCTTTTCAAGCTGTTTTCCAAGTTGTTTGCAAGCGACGTAATCAATATCAGCTAAAACTACATTTGCCCCTACTTGAGTTAAACCTTCAGCATATTTTGAACCTAAATTTCCTGCTGCACCAGTAATTATTACAACACGACCAGATAAATCAAATAAGTTATTTTTAACCATACTTATGAAATAATTTCTAAATACTATAATGTTACTCTCTAATGATTTTTATTAAAATTGTTTAATCAAATTAGGGGATTTTGGGTTAATTTTTTTATCAAGAAAATGATCAACAATGTCATTATTGTATAGATCATAAATTACACGTAAATGCTCAGTTCTAAAATCATTTTCAAGAAAATTTTTTCCAGTAGATTTTTGTGGAAATATATCCCATTTGCTATTCTTTTTAAAAATTGTAATTAATTCTATAATATCTTTAGCAGATTGAATTATAGTTTTACATGCAACGTCATGAATTTTATCACCATATTCAAGTGTTGGAGTACTTTGATGTATTACACTACCGGCATCAGGTTCAGAAACAATGTAATGAAATGTAGTTCCAACATGATTAGGTTCTAAAAAATAAAATGGCCAAAACATAGTAGCTGTTCCCCTATATTTAGGAGACAATCCACCATGAAGATTAATAGAATGTTTTGGTAAAACAGATAAAAGTGGATTTTTTATTAAATGACAACCAAAAATAATTACAAGATCAGGATTTACTAATTTAATAAAATCACTTGTTTTTTGAGAATTTAATTCAGATTCTTCAATATTTAATATTGGTATTTTAGGCAATATTTGGTTTCCAAAAAAAACTTTTTCAGTTTCAAGTCTTTGTGAAAAATGTTGCAAAAAATTGTTTTTATCATGATCCGATAGTTCAGGAGAGGGAGTAGGGATTTTTTCATTTGTACCGTTACTTCTATTTTCAATAATTGCAGAAGTAATAGGAAATATTTTATTAATTTCATTTAAATAATATAAATGCCTTAAATGATCACCACCAATAAAACATATTTTTAAATTATCAATCATTTTCTTTTAATAATTTCAATTTAACCAAGTGTTTAGAATACATAAGAATTTCATTTTCAGATATTCCAGATTTAAATGCAATGTATTCAATTGAAGTATTACCATCAGAATAAAATAAAATATTTAATAATAAATCAAGATTTTCTTTACGATTGCCAACTAATTCCTCATTAGATTTAATTTGTTTTAAACTCCCACCAATTGTAGGATAAAGATTTCTTTTACTTAACATAGGCTCACAGTTGGGGTTAAGTGATTTAAAAATTGGGAAATTAGTTTTTTTAGATATTGTTTTAAAATTTTCAACGTTAAACATTAAATCAGTGGTTTGTTCTAATGCATCGATAATTTTAACATATAATGAAAATACAAGTAATAACGAAGATTCAGAAATAAATTCTAAATTATCTAATGAAGTATGATAATTTTCATATTCATGAAATTTATCCTTACAAAGTAAACCAATTGGAATTCTAAATCCAGGAGAAGAAAATTGTCTTTCATCACTACCTCTAGGCACGAAAGGGAATTTTTTGAATTTAATTTTAACTGCACTCAAAGTATTTGTAACAATTTTATCAATTAAATGAGTTTCAAGAAAAGTAGATTTGTAAGAAATATCACCAGGTCCTCCAACACAAGTTAAAATAAATCCGCCAAGCACATTAGACATAGCAAGTTGATTTTTTGAAAGATAGCCTATAGTACCAATAGTTTCAGGCATTATTAGAAACCTATAGGAAAATTTTGTATTTTTAGATTTTAAATATTGTAATAATAATATCCATAAAATCATACCAGATAAATTGTCATTAGCCATTGAAGGATGGCAGCAATAAGTTGAAAAAATAAATTCATGTTTAGATTTACCCTTAATCAAATACTCGCCAAGAGTCATAGAACCTTTAGATAATGATGAATTAATTACAACATGATATTCAATTTCACGATTCATTTTTTCAAATTTATTTTGTTCTAAACAAAATCCCCATTCTCGCTTATAATAAGAAGTTCTGTAAGGTATAGCGTCAGGAATATCAGGTAATGTATAAAGATGATTTTTTAATTTTGTAAAAGTTAAAGTTTCGTTTATTGGAATACTATAGTTAACAACATGAAGATTATTTTTTTGAAAATCAATAATTTTATTTCCTTTAGAATCTTCAATGAATGCATCTTCAATATTCCACTCATCAGGAACTTCCCAATCAAAACATTTCGTTCCAGAAGGTATTTCAAAAATTTTAAAATCAGAAATACCTTTCAATATATTTAATGATTTTCTCACTCCAGAGCCAGTAATACTTCTACAAATTGGAAATAATTGTTCCATTAGACTAGAGATTATTTGTTTTTGATAAGAAAAATCATCAGAATTAGACATATTTTCTGATAAATCAGGAGTTGACACTTCAATGTACTAGAAGTTTAGGAGTATATAGATAAAACCATGAATTTGATCTAAAACAATTATAAAATTATTTATAAAAAATAATCTAATGAAAACAATAATAATTTTAGATAAACAAAATAATTTTGAACAAATTATTAAAAATTTAGATAAATTTAAAAATAAAAAAATTATTAGTGTTGATCATATTTCTCATAAGATTTTAAAAAAAAATAAAATTAATCATATTGTTGGAGATTCTGTATTAAATCAAGAAGATAGATTGAAAATCTATGATAAATCAATATCATATCTAAATTGGTATGAAAATATTTCAAATGAAAAATTCATGGTAAATGGATATAATTTACTAGAAATTATTGATAGTAATGAACTTCAAATGTTATTATCAGAAAAATTAACAAAATTATTTTGTATAAAAAATATTTTGGATTTAGAACAACCAGAAAAAATAATTACCACAAGTAGTAATTTAAAAATAATTAATTGTTTAAATGATAAAATAACTATGGAGTTAATTTCAGAAGAAGAAATAAAGGATGAATTATTCTTCGACATAATTGAAATAAATTTTGATAAAAAAATATTTCCAAAAAAAATAAAATTATCAAGAAAAAAATATCAATTAATTAAAAATAATATAGAAAATTTAATTTGTAAAATATATGGATTATCATATAAAGAAAATAAAAAAAAATCAGTTCTGTTTGTAGAATTTAATCCAGAATCATATGAAGAACTATTTAATGAAATTAATAAATGTGGAAAACAATCAGTATTATTAAATTCACGTCGATCTGCACTATGGAGTAAAAATTCAATTCAAATATTAAAAAAAACAAATTCAAAAATTATAAGATATAATCAATTTTTAACTAAAGAAAATAAAAAAACAATTTTAAAAAATATAATTAAATTTAAAAAAGAATTTTTAAATGAAATAGAGAATGAATCAAAAATGGAGAAAATTTTTTCAATTAATAACATATCATTTTGGAGTTTAATAAAAAAACAAATTTTAGATATGTATATGACTAGAATAAAAGAACGTTTAACATATATTTTAATTTCAGAAAAATTATCCAATAATAAAGACTTTGAATGTGTAGTTTCATTAAATTTATCAGGAGAAACTGAAAGAATTTTTTCAAATAATAAAAACATCATATCAGTATTATTACAGCATGCATTTGGAAATTATTCAAAACAAATTGAATCACTTGAAATTACAGATGATCTTCATTTAATTAAAGATAAAATTGCAGTTTGGGGAGAAATTATGAAATCATATCTTGTAAATAATTATAAACTTCCTGAAGAAAAAATAATTGTTTCAGGAAGTCCTAGACATGATTCTTTTTTTAAAAATAAATTAAAAAATGAAAGTAAAAATATTATTCTTTTAACACCAAGACCAATAATTCATGATATAGAAGGAGAAAATAGTGAGAAATATGATCTTTATGAAAAAACTTTAAAAAAAATTTTAAAATGTGCTGAGAAAAATAATATAAAATTAATAGTAAAACTACACCCTCAAAGAAATGAACATAATGAGGACATAATAAAAATAATTAAAAATTATGATTTAGGAATTGAAATTTTTCAAAATATACCAATTTTAGATTTATTAAAAAAATGTTCATTAATGATAAATCTTTCACCAGATAGTTTTGATGCATCAACAACAATTTTAGAAGCAATGATTATGAAAAAACCGGTAATTGATATAACTTTAGCATCAAAAAGATATGAATTTGAATTTTTAAAAGATGAAGCAATTTGTGATTTAAATTCATCAGAAAATATTGAAAAATTTATCCTAGAATTATCATCTGAAAGTAATATAAGAAATAAATTGATAAAAAAATCTCAAATTCATTTAAACAGGTATTTATCAAATCAGGGAAATGCATCTGAAACATTAGCACGACAATTAACAGGTATTAAGTAAAAATCATTAGAATCACATATAAAATTGAGATTAAGACCAATATTATGAAGTACTGTTTACGTTGTTGTTATCCAGAAAATGCACGTCCTGCAATAATAATTGATGAAGAAGGGGTTTGTAGTGGATGTAGAACATTTGAAGATAGGCCTCAAGTAGATTGGAATGAAAAAAGAAATCAATTACAGGAAATTTTAGATCATTATAAAAAATTAGCCGAAAAAAATAATGCAAATTGGGATTGCATTATTCCAGTTAGTGGTGGAAAAGATAGTACGTATGTAGTATATCTAATGACACAAATTTATAAAATGAAACCATTATTGGTAACTTACAATCATTCATTTAATTCAAAGCGAGGAATTAGAAATTTAACAAATATTGTTGAGAAATTTGGATGTGATTTACTTAGATATTCTACTAATCCAAAAACTGCAAAAAAACTTTCACGATATATGCTAAAAAAAGTCGGAGACATCACATGGCATCACCATGCAGGATTAATGACATTTCCAATGCAAACTGCTGCAAGATATAAAATTCCATTAGTAATGTGGGGTGAGCACGGAGAAGGATTTCTGTTAGGAATGCATAATTTAGATGATAATGTCGAATATACAAAAAAACATAGACAAGAGCATTTGATGCGTGGATTTGAACCAGAAGATATCTTAAATGATCCTGAAAACAAAGAGATTACAAGAACAGATCTTGCTCCATTTTTTTATCCATCAGATGATGAAATAAACTCTGTTGGTGTAAGAGGAATATTTACATCAAATTTTGATCCCTGGAATCAAAGTGAGCATACTGAAAAAATGATTAAAGAGTATGGCTTTGAAACTTTTCAAAATCCTGAACATACGTTCAATTTGTATGCAAGTATAGATGATCATGCAGAAAGAACTCACAATTACCTAAGATATTTGAAATTTGGTCATACAAGATGCACAGATCATGCATCATTAGAGATAAGACATCAGAGAATGACTAGAGAAGAAGGAATTAGCATGATAGAGAAATATGAATATTTGAAACGACCAAAAAATGTGGATGTAATTTTAAAATTTTTAGATCTTTCAGAAGAAGAATTTGTTACTTCAGTGGACCATCTTAGAGACAAAGAAATTTGGGAAAAAAAATCAAATGGGGAATGGAAATTACTAGATTGGATAGGAAATCATATCGATGATCCAGGAGTAGAGGAGGTCAGATTACCAATCAAAGAGAAATGGAGATTTTTGAAAACTCCAATTAATACTACAACTCGTGAAACAGAAAATACTGGAGATGACGAAGAGCTCATATATCTTTAGTTAGAATTAAACTCGAATTGATATCAATATTAGATTATGGAATGGGAAATACTCGTTCAGTTTTAAATGCATTTAATCTATTAGGAGAAAAATGTATCATAACGAATAAGAGATCAGATATTGTAAATTCAGAAGTAATTGTTTTACCTGGAGTAGGAGCATTTTCTGAAGGTATGACAAACATCAAACAAAATGGATTATTAGAGATTTTAAATGAAGAAGTAATTGATAAAAATAAACCATATCTAGGAATTTGTTTAGGGTTAGAGTTTTTAGCAAAAAATAGTCTAGAGGGAGGATTTTGTGAAGGGTTAGGATGGTTAGATGGAGAAGTAAGACAAATAGAAACTAGTAAAGATGAAAATAAAGTGCCACATATAGGATGGAATAATACGGATATCATTTTAAATGATGGAATATATTCTGGAATTAAGGAACCTTCATTTTATTATTTACATAGTTACTATTTACATTTAAAAAATAAAGATAAACAGTATATTTCTGGCAAATGCAATTATGGTAATAGTACAATTACATCTAGCATTGAAAAAAATAACATATTTGCAGTTCAGTTCCATCCAGAGAAAAGTCAATCAGTAGGAATAAGATTACTTCAAAATTTTTTAATTAGAGTACGAGAAAATGTTAAAGAATAGATTAATTCCAGTTGTTATTTTGAATAACAATAATGTTGTACAAAGTATTAATTTTAAACATACAAATGTAATTGGAAATGCAATCACAGCTGTTGATTTTTTTAACAGTTGGGCCGTAGATGAAATAATTATTATTGATGCCAGTAGAACAAAAAGTAAAAGAGAAGATTTTCCAAAAATTATTGAAGGGTTATCAAAGAGATGCTTTGTTCCATTAAGCGTAGGTGGGTGGGTAGAGAGTATTGAAGATATTGATAATTTGTTAAGATCAGGTGCAGATAAAATAATTATCAATACACAAGGCATCATAAATCCAAATTTCATAAGAAATGCTGCAAAAAAATTTGGATCACAGTGTATTGTATCTTCAATAGATGTTAAGAAAAATGAAAAGCAAGAATACGAAGTTTTTGCAGACAGAGGAAGAAAAGCAACGGGATTAAATCCAGTAGAATGGGCAAGAGAATGTGAAAAGTTAGGGTGTGGGGAAATTTTTCTAACATCTATTGATTATGAAGGTAGGAAGAAAGGATATGATATAGAATTATTAAAAAAAATTACAGGATCGGTCGATATACCAGTAATTGCATTTGGAGGAGTAGGTAAATGGGAACACCTAGTAGATGGAATTAAAGAAGGTAATGCAAATGCAGTGTCAGCTGCAAACATTTTCCACTATACAGAACATTCAACTTTTCATGCAAAAAAATTTCTTGCAGATGCAGGTCTAAATGTAAGAAAACCAGATTTTTATGAAGTTCCAACTCCTAGAAATCCTAAATATGAAGAAATTTTCTAATTATTTTTTTGCAGAAATTAACATACTAGAACTAAGATTATATTTTTGAATTAATTTTTGAATATCTGCAAGTAAATTAGGGTTATTTTGTTTTTTTAAGTATGAAAAAAATGGAAAATTATTTTCAGAAATTATGTTACTATTTAATTTATTCATAATTATTTCAATATCTAAAATTCCAGGAGTAATGATGTTAATTTTTTTAAATCCCACAGATTTTAACAATAATGAAATAGAATTAGGATTAAAAAAATTCAAATGATTAGGTGCAACAATACTATCATGTTGTTTTTTAAGAATCTGCATATCTAAACCAAAAAAATTAGGCGTAGTTAGTATTAGTAATCCATTTGACTTTAATCCATCATAGCAAGATTTTACAAAAGGTTTAGGATCAAATAAATGTTCAATTAATTCAAAGTTTACAATAACATCTGCATTTAATTTTGGGATTTTTTCAATAGTAGATTCAATAACATGAATATTTGGAATTTCTTTACATTTTTTTGAAGTAATTTCAGAAGGTTCAATTGCAGTTATTGAATTAGCTAGATTATTTTTTTGAGCTAACCTACAAAACCAACCATATCCAGCACCAACCTCAACTAAATGATTAATTTTTTTGAAATTATTTTCATCAAGAACTTTTTGTACCAATTTTAACCGTGGTTCAAAAATATTTTTTATTCTTGATTTTTCAGTTTTTTGATAAATTTTTGCCCAATAATTCATACATTTAGATGATGAATAATATTTTTCTAATAATTCTGCAGAAGGTCTAGGATTAACAAAAACAGTTAAACATTTTTTACATTCGACAAAATTAAATTTTGATTTTTTAAATTGAAATGTATATTTTTTTGAATTACATGAAGGACAGTTAACAATAATAAAAGAATTGGATTTAAAAATATTCATATCATCTTTACGTAATTGATTCATTTTTTTGATCATATGATTCGGTCTGATAGTAGATTCTTTGATAATATTCATATGTATAAAATTATAAAATTATTCATACTTCAACCTTACTTTTTATTAAAATTTAAATAATTTTTCACAATTTTTAATTATTCTTTTCAATTATGTGATTATCCAACCATAATACTTCTAATTCAGATTTTTTAAACACTCTAAGTCCATCATTGACAGTTCGAACAATTGGCTCACCATGAAGATTAAATGATGTATTTAGTAATGCAGGTATGCCTGTTTTTTCATAGAATTTGAAAATTAAATTCCATAAAATGGGATTTTGTTCTTTTTTTAATAATTGTGCTCTTGCAGTACCATCTGCTTGATGAACCGCAGCGGGAATTTTATTTTTTCCATCTAATGTTTCAAAAGCTATAGTCATAAATGGGGATTCAAGATTTTTAGGGTTTTTAATTAAAATATCCTGATATTCAGATAAGATGATTGGTGCAAATGGCATCCAAAAGTCTCTTTTTTTAATAGAATTATTAATTTTTTCAACATTAGAATTAATTCGAGGATCTGCAATTATACTTCTATTTCCTAACGATCTTTGTCCCATTTCCATATTTCCTCTACATGTTGCAATAATTTTTCCTTCCAATAGTTTTTCTAAAATTTGTTCTTCAGAATCAAATGTTTTAACAGTGTATTCAGATAAACATAAAACTTCTTTTTCATCATATTTTGCATCAGAACCAAGATAGAGTGAAGTCAAGGGTTTAGGGTTTACACCATTCATTTGTGCCCAATTATAGCAGGCTCCAATAGGAAGAGTTTCATCAGTACCTGCACCACAAATGAAAAAATTTTCAATATTAGAAATTTTTGAAATTTCTAAATTGGCTTTTACATTCATAGATATACCACCTGAAAAAACTACACTCTTTGTATCGTAGTATTTACATGCATTTGAAATCCAAGTTACCAAAATTTTTTCTGCAAATGATTGTAATCCAGCTGCAATATGATCGAATCTAAAATTCTTTAAATTGTTTTTTAGATGATCATAAATATCTGGAATATTTTTATTAAAAATAAATTCTAAACCATCTAATTGCAACATATTATCAAAAATTTGTTCAACTTTTTTTATCATTGGGCCATTATAATATGATGCAAGTCCCATTACCTTGTATTCATGTTCATTAGCTAACATTCGTAAAACAAGAGTTGTGTATCGATAAATTCGTCCTAATTGAAAAGATTTATGATTATATTCTTTAACTCGTTTAATTTCATTGTTATTCTTTGAATACAAAGATAATGTTCCACTAAGGTCATCTCCCCATGCATCTGCAGTAATAATTAATGTATTATCATCTCTTATTGGACTACCATAGAATCCATATGCTGCATGACAAGAATCATGCTCCATATGAATAATTTTATCTTCATTTATTTCTAATAAAGATGAAAGAATCTGTTTAAAGAAATTTGATACATTTTTTCCATCTTCTTCAGAATAGGGATTTTGTAATTTAAAAATATCAAATTTTTTACCTAATTCCGTATCATATGGAAATTGTTCTAAATTTATTTTATCCTTAAAAATTTCTAAAAAGGATTTATTCTGTCCTAAAACTAAATTTGGATACCAATATTCATCCATTGCTTTAATTTGATCATCTAATGAAAAACTAGAATATTCATTAATCAATGACGGAATAAGACTAATTTTATTACCACAGATAATTACTTTATCAAAATCTTTACCATTTAATTTAGTGTAGTTTAACCCATCTTTAATCGAATTAAGTGGAAAAGAGGAATCAGATTTTATTCGTGAATATCTCTCTTCACTAGAAGAAAAAACTATTTTATCATCTATAAAAATAGCACATCCAGAACATTTTTCGAGCGTAACTGCTAAAATTTTCATATTTTTATAATTTAATCTTCAAATATATATTCAAACATCATTAGTAAAAAATTTAATTTTATAAATGAGATTATAAAAGAAAAAAATATAAATATTATAATAGAATTTGAACTTAAATAATTTATGATGTTAATTAGTAGATCAGATTATTAATGAATATTTAAAAAGTAAATTTATGTCTCCAAATTTTTTTATAGTTGGAGGTTCAAAATGTGGAACCACAAATATTTCATATTATCTAAATTCACATCCTAAAATATTTTTTTCAAAATTAAATGAACCATATTATTTTTGTAAATGGGATATCCCTGAAAAATATAATCGAAATTCAATGATTACCAATATAAAAAAATATTTAGATTTATTTAAAAATGTAAAAAATGAAATCATTGTAGGTGAAGCAAGTTCACCATATTTGAGCTGTCCACATGCAGCATTGGAAATTAAAAAAGCATTTCCAAATTCTAAAATACTTATTTCTATAAGAAATCCAATAGAAAGAGCACATTCATCGTATTTTTCCTATCAATTTATGAAACCAAATGAACAAAATTTTATGGAAATGATTAAAACACATGAAAAATTAATTAATGAAAAAATATTTTATATTGATAGTATTTTAGAATCTGGTTTTTACACAAAAAATATTATAAGATTTCAAAAAATTTTTGGTAAAGAAAATGTTAAAATAATTATTTTTGAAGATTATATTAAAAATACTGCTCAAAATTTAAATTCAATCCTCAACTTCTTAGGAATTAATGATCAGATAAATTTAACTGAACAATCTAAGGGATCCTACAGAGTTCCAAAAAACTTTCTTTCAAAAATTCTATTAAACAATAAAACTTTTAGAAAAATATCTACAATTCTAATTCCAACTGTAATGAGGCAAGAATTAGGAGATAAATATTTTTTAAAGCAAGTAAAAAAACCAAAAATGCTTGAAAATGAACGTAATTATCTAAGAGAATTATATAATGATGAAGTTAATGAGTTAGAAAAATTTTTGGGTAAAGATTTACCTTGGAAAGATTTTCATTAAATTTGTATTGTTTAATTAAATTATTTGATTTTTTATACTCTCAATGACATAATTTTGATCAGACTTTCTAATTGTAGGATACATTGGAAGAGACAAAATTTCATCATATAACATATTAGAAATTTTTAATTTATCATAGGATTTTGCCATTTTTTTAAATAAACTAAATTGATTCAAAGGTTTGTAGTGTACAGATGTTCGAATTCCTTTATTCAATAATTTTTTGAATAAAACATCACGAGTAATAGGAAAATCTTTAGTTATTCGAATAATATACAGATGAAAAGAATTTTCATTATTTTTTGAATCTACCGGAGGAATAATGCCTTTAACATTATTTAGTTGAGAAGTATAGTATTCAGATGCTTTTTTACGTAAATCATTAGATTTATCCAATCGTTTCATTTGACTTAATCCCAAAGCTGAACGTATTTCATCTAATCTAAAATTAAAACCAATTTCTTTAACATCATACTCCCAAGGTTTACCAGAAGAAAATCTATTATTCAAGGATCTTGTCATCCCATGATTTCTTGAAGATTTTGTATAATCAGAAATTTGTTTTGAATTAGTTATTATCATTCCACCCTCAATAGTTGTAAAATTCTTAGTAGGATAGAAACTAAAACATCCAACATCTCCAAATGTTCCTGCATGTTTTTTGCCAATTCTAGAACCTAATGCATGAGCACAATCTTCAATAATTTTTAAATCATTTTCTTTAGAAATTTTTAAAATATCTTTAATTTTACAAATTCTACCAGCAAAATGAACAGGAATTATTGCTTTAGTTTTTTTAGTTAAACTTCTTTGTACAGATAAAGGATCAAGATTTAGGGTATCCTCTTCCACATCAGCTAAAACTGGAGTTGCACCAGAATGAATAACTGCACTAGCAGTTGCAACAAAAGTTAAATCTGGAACTATAACTTCATCACCTTTTCCAATTCCACAAGATTTTAAAGATAACATCAATGCAGATGTTGCATTAGATACACCAATTGCAGAAGAGGAATTGGTATATTTACTAAACATTTTTTCAAATTCTATTAATTTAGGGCCATCAGTTAGCAATACTGAATTTAATGCATCGTTAATAGCAATTTTATCCTCTTTTGTAATCATAGGAATTACAAAAGGTACAGATATAGAATTATCATTAAATGCATCTTTTTTTGATCTCAATTATTTATCTATAGAATTAAATTATTTATTGTTTGACAATTTTTTGACTTTTTATAATTTAATGAAATAACTAATAGTAAGTTCTAAATACTATTATTAAAAAATTTTTGGTATATTTTTAGATAGTTTAAAGACATTATATCAGAATTACAAGTTTCATGAATTAATTTGAATCCAGATAACCCTAGATCATCACATTTTTTAGGATTTTTTAATAAATCCAAAATAGCATTTGCTAATTCAGTAGAATCATCAGGATTAACTAAAATAGAATTTTCATTATTTGTTAAAGTAAATGGAATTCCATGAGCAGTTGTGCTAATTACTGCTTTTTTAAATGCAAATCCCTCTAAAGGTGTCAAAGGAGATAACTCCCATTTTGAAGGTAAAACAAGAAATTTTGACTGAGAATATGCAGCTAAAACATCTAATCTTGGGGGATTTTTTATTACAATCACATGATCAGATAAATTAAATTTTTTAATTAATTCAAACATTTTAGATTCAAAACCAAAATCAACTCCCATTATTACAATTTTATATTTTTTAAAAATAATATTATTTTTAATTAAATTAATAGATTCTAAAAGAGTGTCAATACCTTTAACTTTATGAAATCTACCTAAAAATAAAATAAATTCTTCTTTAATTTCATATTTTTTACTAAAATTTACACTAGATAAATTTAATTCATTTAAATCAATTCCGTTTTTAATAATTGAAATTTTTGATTCATCACAAAATTCTAGGAAAATTTTCTTTTCATATTCATTTGCAACAATAACATTACTTGCTTGATTAATTATAAATTTAATCAGTGGTTGTTGTAATTTTATTAAAATTTTTTTCTTAAATGAACTTTTTTTTAAATCTGGATGAGTAGTTAGACCTCCCTGATCAGAAATTATTAATGGAATTTTTTTTCTTTTAGATACTAGAGCAGATACAAATGCTTGAAAACTTCTAATTCCCACTGTATGAATTATGTCAAAGTC
>Ga0308019_10000241_pt1 | contig 33786 bp, 33 predicted proteins | sample Neamet284_FD_203135 | JGI IMG/M metagenome (GOLD analysis project Ga0308019, IMG submission 203135) | Marine microbial communities from water near the shore, Antarctic Ocean - #284 | ecosystem: Environmental > Aquatic > Marine > Unclassified | place: Southern Ocean | collected 2014-10-01
TGTCAGCGACCATCCATGTTGAATCGTTGGTAGTCTCGTATGCCCACAATTCTCTTCCGTTCGTACCGTCGTCAGCATTGAAGTATATCCGCGTACCCAAAACAGTAAGATATAACGGACTTGAATGTCCAGCGCTATTGATGTCAGCGACCATCCATGTTGAATCGTTGGTGGTTTCGTGCGCCCACAATTCCCTTCCGTTAGTTCCATCGTCAGCGCTGAATACTATCCGTGTACCCGCTGCAGTGCAACGTTCCGGTGCCGAGGCTCCAGCAGAATTGATATCAGCGACCATCCATGCTGAATCGTTGGACGTCTCGTACGCCCACAATTCCTTTCCATTACCTGTTCCACCGTCAGCGCTAAAGTACATTCTAGTACCCAAAGTACAGTGGTTGATTGGAGATGATGAGGAACCGCCGCTATTGATGTCAGCGGCCATCCATGTTGAGCCGTTGCCGTTGTAGGTGCCAATGCTACCTGCTGAGCCAGCGCCAACTGTACTAACACCATTTTCGACAAGGTGATACAAAGTTCCATTATAAAAAGAGGAATTGTCTCTGAAGAAATAGTGGATATTTCCTTGGGAGTCTAATTCAAGTGCATTATATGTTGGCAAGACCATACTTGTTGACATATTTGCAATCTCTTTAGTAATCCATGAACCAGTAATATTTGTTGAATATTGGAATGTAATAGGATTACTACCATACTTGAAGACTATATGCATCGTTCCGTTTGCCTCAATTTTCATGTCGCCAAGGTTGGGGCTCATCGTACCCGAGTTCATTGTGTATAGATTAGATGACCACGCGCCACTTGCATCATTACGAACAGTTATACTCGGATAAGCACCTCCCTTATCTTGATAGTATAGGTGCCTGTCATCGTTTGAATCGATTTGGATTTCTACTTTGTATGCCAATATTGTTGTGGAATATTCAATCTGTTCAGAATCCCATGTGCTGCCATTTTTGTCATACACTGTGAGACTCTTAGGTGGAGAGTTACTCCCGTGCCTCGACATATATGCGATTGTGACATTACCTGATGAATTGAGGGCTATATCTGCCGTAAGAGGATACTGGTTATTCCCGCCCGTGTAAAAACTTTCACTCACCCATGATCCTCCTACATTTGTTGTATAGTTTCCACCACCATTGCTCGTAAGTCTTTGAATTGAAACGACATGCATCTTATCATTAGAATCAATTACTAGTTTTGGACCATTCTTCGCTTGGGAATCTATAGTCGTTGGAGTCGACCAAACACCGTTTGAAAGGTAGGTGTAATTCACACCAACACCACCGCCTGTCTCGTAGACAACATGTGGATTATTATTAGAATCGACTTCAATATCACTTTCATATCCGAGACCATAGGTTCCGGAATCTAACATTGTCGTTGTCCAAGAGCCACCACTGTTGGTGGTGTAGTATAGGCCCATAGATGTTCGACCGTTGTAGCTAATCAAGTGATGTTTGTCATTACTATCGATAGTATGTTCAATTTTTTGGTATTCTCCACCACCGAGCATTAACCCAACAGGCACGCCGTTTTCCATCCCACTTCCTGAGAGGTACTGGAAAGTAATCGGATTCATTGCTGTATTGTTTGTTAGCGTTACAGTTGTAGAAGCAGGTGATAGTGTAATTCCTCCTCCTGCGCCGGTGTTAAAGACAGATGTCTCATCAGGAAGTTGAGTTTCTTCCTCAGAAATTAAGGGATTGAATTGTTCAACAAATCCCACTTGAGTCATCATGAGCATCAATATCGATAAAACGACTGCTCGGTTAAAATTGGCATGGCGTGCGCAGGACATAAGACCACTAAACAAAGCCGTACTAAATGCCTGCTCCCATTCATGATAGTGTCGTGCTTATATCAGTTGTGTGATGAATTAATTATTTTTGCTTCAGCAGATTGAAGATGCTCACTCACTGTAGCTTGTTTTAGATTCATTACCTGAGCAATATCACGTTGAGTGCAGCCTCTTGGGCGACTATAATAGCCCATTTCAATCGCCTTGTCAAGAACGATTCTTTGTTTTGGAGGAAGTATATCAATAAACTCTTGGCCTTGCAAAGTTTCTGTTCCGATTTTCAAGCTAAATCCATTACCGACGAGTTTTGAGATTTCATTACGGATAGTGCGTAATGCAGTTCTTGTTCCACGCATAGTCAGCATCAGCCCATTGCTGGAGATGAGCGATGGAGTCACCCACCATACATCTTCAATGTCACAAAACATAAGTCCAATTGGTCCATTGACAATCGCTTTCACGAGGGCTGAGTGAGCATTTTGAGATTTAACTTCTAAGATATCAAAACCACCATACTCAAGTTCCATTGCTTTTGGGTTATCAAATTCTAACTTTAGGAAACAAATCATTCCCTCACTGGTTTTTTCAATAAGTGAAATAAATTCACAACTGTAAAAACGCTCAGGCAAGCTTGAACCAGGCAGATTCGCACCGGTTTCAAGCGACATCTCGATTCGCATATATCGTAAATCGTGATTCGGGCCAATCGTTTCGAATGCATCACCCATACAAATCACACTTCTATCAAGCGTCGCCACCGGCTTCAAACATGCTAAGAACACTGTTGAGGCCCCGAAGGTCTTCTTCGAGTAAAGCACGTTCCTTCTTATCCAAATCTACACCCTGCAACTGCTCAGTAATGCTCTCAATTTCTATTTTCGCAGATGCGCGTTCTTTGGCCAATTGCTTGTCCTCTTTGATCATCTGCAGCCTTGCTATACGGACACTGTTGCTCTTATGCCGTTTGTTCACTGTAGATACACTTTCAGTTACGATTTCAACTGCAGTTGGATATGGAATCTCGATATCTTCTCGCTTGAAATGTTCATCGAGATTCTTGAGTAACCAGTCACGAGCAACAAATTCATCGGAATAATCCTCGACCCATCCAAACATACGGAATACCTTCGCAAAATCACCCAATTCAACCAGTAAGACACGAGGCTCAGGTGTCGATATGACGTATGGGCACTCGCGCATTAGTTTGAGAATAGTATATTTGACATGGTCAATATCTTCACCGTAACTAACGCCGATGTCTTGAACCAATGAAATACGCCGACCGGCTCCATCTCCGCCACCACGAGCGTGGTTGATAATTGTAGAATTAACAAGGCTGTTATTCGGAACGACGACCAAGTTCTCTTCATGGGTAAGAATCTTGGTTGACAGGATACCAACCGATACAACGGACCCTATCTTTCCCTCGACTTCGATTCGGTCACCGACTTCGAATGGTTGATCTAAAGCCAGCATGAAGGAGTTGACGATGTTACCAAGGGTCTGCTGCATGGCAAGACCGATGATGAGTGAGAAGACCGCCAAGGATGCGAGGACTCCGAATAATTCAATTCCGAGTTCAGACAGTGCGAGGTACAGTCCACCAAACCAAACTGCTGCGCGGGAGAGGAATATAATCAACGAATTACTTCCAGATACAGTGACAGAAGACGGTTCTGAGAATCGGTCCATGATGACCGGAATCATCACTTTGAACGAAGCACTGAGCAAGGAAGTCGAAAGAAGAATATAGGTTGCTTGGAACATAGGGTCAGTCGATTCGACAAAAGAATGATTTTCGCCCAGAACCCACCTCATTGTGAGTGAAATACCCGTAATGAAAATGAACACAAAGATTCGCTTGGTAACCGGAGCGTAGAGTTTGTCATCCCACTTGAATGAAGTCTTTTTCACAAAATCCAACAGAATCTTTTCCATCAACCAACGTATGATTCCAACTACGAGCAAAGTGGCAATCAATCCAACAGACCATTGCATCCAAGCATCAAGCCCGTTTAACGTTTCAACAGCATCTTCGATTTGTGACACAGCACCCCCTCCCCTTGCCGTTCATGAAAGGTTACCCATTCATGATAGTGCCGTCTATTTCGGTCGATTCCTACTTTTAGCATAGACAAGCGTCAAGAACCCCCTTAAGCCTAGCAGGGGCATGGAAAGAGTACAACTTACCGTAGAATTTGCTCGACTTGATGAAGAGGCTCGTTTGCCAACCCAAGGCTCGCCTCAAGCTGCTGGCTGGGATTTATATTCACTTGAAGAAACAGTCGTCGTAAGAAGAAAAAGTTCGATGATTCGAACAGGCCTCGCAGTAGCCATCCCAGAAGGCTGGGAGGGTCAAATTCGTTGCCGCTCATCACTCGGGAAAAAGGGAATGATTATGCCCAACGGCGTCGGGACTATTGACTCGGATTACCGTGGAGAACTGATGGTTCTAGCCACGTGGATTGGTGAAGGGGAGGAATTCATCGTCGCCAAAGGCGAACGGGTGGCTCAACTTTTGTTTGCACCAGTCCCTCAAGTCAATATTGTAGAAACTTCGGTCGAACACCTTGGGAAAACGGAACGTGGACAAGGTGGATTTGGTTCAACCGGCCAGTTCTAACAAGGCATGTATTGATGGATTACTTCGCTTTGGCATGGACATGAGCGGAAACCGAGAAGTCGATGTCCGCCATGAAGGATTGGTTGAATACACCCATGCCCTTGATTTGATGAAGCAGTTGCAGAAACAGCGAATCGATGATGTCATCCCGGACACGCTGTTGATTATGGAACACCCTGAAGTCGTAACCGTAGGGCCACGTGCTCGTAATGATGGAATTCTACCGCCAGAAGATTATGCCACACATCCTGTTGACCGAGGTGGTGGATTGACGTGGCATGGAGCAGGACAATTGGTCGCTTATCCTATTTTTAAGTGGGACTTTGAAGGCGAGGTCTCGGTTGCTGCTATCATTCATCTGCTTGAAGAATGGATCATCAAAGCCTTGGCAACGTGTGACATCAAGGGTTCTAGAGATGAACGTATGCAAGGCGTTTGGGTCGACGGAAAGAAAATCTCTAGTATTGGACTTTCCTTCTTACGATGGACTTCACGTCATGGATTCACCATTAATTACAACACTCCGAAAGGAAGAGTCGAGATGCTTGCCGGTTGTGGTTTAGACAGCCATACGACCACTTCCCTTGCTGAACTTGGGTACACCCTCGAGCGTGACCAATTGCTTGCCGCACTCCTTCAATCAATGAACGAATCAGTTCATCGAAGTCAAAAGAAAGAGTAGAATTCACTCTCAAGATTCCACTCCAATCTATGAGTTAATTGAAAACAAGTGCATAAAAGGTAGAAGCCCAACCATCAATCATGGGCGAAGTTGTTGTAGGAATCTCTGGAGCATCCGGAGCAATATACGGTCAACGATTAGTTCAGGTTCTTCGAGAGAAAGACATTCCCGTTCGGTTGGTTGTTACCAATGCTGGTGAAATTACCTTAAAGCACGAGTGCAACACAACCAAAGAAGAATTGGCCGAATCGACTGGGGCAATTCTTGAAGAGGACAAAAACATTGGAGCGAAATCTGCATCGGGTTCCGCAAACATAGACGCAGTTGTCCTCTGTCCATGTTCAGGAACTACACTTGGCAAGTTAGGTGCTGGAATCGGTGACAACTTGATTACTCGCTCGGCAATTGTTGCCCTAAAAGAACGGCGTAAACTCATTATTGTTCCACGTGAAGCACCCTATGCTACAGTTCATTTGGAAAACATGCTCAAACTCTCACAATGGGGAGCAATTGTTATTCCAGCATCACCTGGATTCTATAATCATCCAAAATCACTTGATGACATCGTAGACTTTGTCGTCGCCCGAATCTTAGACCACATTGGTATTGAACACACCCTTGGCCAACGCTGGACTGGGGAAGAAATCGAGTAAGCAGCGCACCGCCGCATTCTTGAACCGAACCCCCCTAAGCGTTGCATGGACGAAACTGCATTATCACAGCACTCCGTTGCTGAGCTCAAAGAAATGCTTCGCAGTCAAGGTCTTGCTGTGAGCGGCAACAAGTCACTCTTAATCGAGCGCTTAGTTACATCCGGCTCTCAAAAAGGTGGAGTTCGAAATGACCTCACCCACGTTCCAACCACCTCAGAAGAAGGGCCACAGGCAAATTTGAGTCTTGAAGAAAAAGGGGATTCTGCTTCACAACTCACTTTCAAACAACGCATGTCAACGACTGTATACGGGCCACTCAATCTCGGCATCTTGATTGCAATTGGTTTGGCTCTGCTCATGGTCACAGCGACCGTGTTTATCATTCAGCCTTCGTGGCTCGGTTTTGAACCGGATTATGATTACGAACTGATCGATTTCGACCAAACTCAAGCGCAAACTTTTGCCCAGAATCTTGTCGACTTAGGTCATCCTGATTGGGAAGGAAGAATGAGTGGAACCGATGAAGAGGCAAATGCTGCCACCTACATTGAAAGTGAATTCAAAGCAATGGGTATGACAACTCAACTCAATCAATACCAAGTCCCAATGCATCATGTTGATGCCGAGCCAAGCCTCCAAGTCTGCATCCCCAACATATTGAATGTCTGTGATGGTGTTTTCGGTGGAAATGCCGATGTGACTACATTCCAACACCGTGTTGATTACGTCATCCAAGGTTTCTCGGGAAGGTCACAATTCGCATTTGCTGACAACGTTCCTGTCACTGACTTAGGCAACGGCAGTGATGATTCATTGTGGCAAAGTGCCAGCGACAGTGTTGGGTATCTTCGAAGTGGAGGGACCAAAATTGGAAACTCTGCCATGTATGTCAAAGCGGTTGAAAACGGTCTTTTAGGACTTATTCGAGTGAATAAAGATTACAATTGTGGCAAAATAGAAGGCAATGATTGCGTCCCAATTTTCAAAGGTTCAAGCGTTGATGACATCACTGCAGCCAACGGTGGAACTGTTCCGACCGATATTGCCTTTATCGGCATGTCCAAAGATGCGGGCGAAATACTTGAATCGGTTGTGTTTAACGGAACAGGAACTCTGGCTATGAACATCGATGTCACCAACGATGGCACACGTACGATTTATGTCCCATGCGGAACCATTGAAGGCAAATCAAGTGACATTGTCATGGTCGGTGGACATCACGATACGGTCTATCACGGACAAGGCGCAATTGATGACACTTCAGGCTCTGCCAGTGTCATGGAAATGGCACGACAGATCTCTGAGATTGTCAATACTACTGGAACACCAGAGCGTACCTTGCGATTCTGCACTTGGGGTGGAGAAGAAGAAGGACTCTATGGCAGCAAGGCCTATGTGGCAGAGAACAAAGAATTCCTTAAAGACCACTTGCGACTCTACATTAATCTCGATATGAATCACGTTGATGCAGACACTGCCAACCGTGGAAACTCAGTATCACTCTTTACCAATAACCAAGATGACTTTGAACATATCGAACGAATCACGCAACTCTACCGAATACAACGTTCAGAGGTCGCCGAAAAGTATGATATTGGAATTCAATTGCTCGAAGGAGAAAAAGGCGACGCTGATGGAATGCCTTACAATTCTGACCACGGTCCATTTGTCTATGACCTCGGTGGATCAGACCGTGGGCGTGCAGTCGTTTGCTACGGCAGCGGTAGTTGGGAATACCACACCTATCTTGACACCATGGACCGCTTCAATCCGGAATCACTCGGAGTCTCCGTGACGATTTATGGCACCTATGTTCGGCTGCTTGCCTACAACGCTGATATCTGAAACCAGCGACGAGGGTTTCAAAGCGTTCACGCCTTAGCCATGCCATGGTCGCACAGAGTGCTTGGGCTTCACACATCCTTGTGACTTCAAAGTCAGAGGCTGTTCAAATCAAAGAGAAGGTTGAAAAATTGAAAGATTTTCAGAAACTTGCTCGGAAAAAAAGTACCTGTCCTTCAAGTCAGAAAGGCGGAGACCTCGGTTGGTTCCGCAAAGGTCAGATGGTACGCGAATTCGAAGAAGCAGTCTGGACTCTGCCCGTTGCTTCGGTGTCTGAACCAATTAAAACCCAATTCGGCTACCATTTGATTTGGGTCCATGAACGCGATGAAGAGGTGAAGTAATGACAACCCGTGTTGCTTTAGAAGCCTACACTGTCATGGCTAAACATGGCTATTACTCGCATGAGCATGAACAGGACCAACCGTTTGTAGTGAGCGTTTGGGCAACGCTTAGGAATCCGCAGATTGAAGAAAAACTCGATCAGACGTTGAACTATGCAGATATACAAATCGCTATCGACAAAGTGATGCTGGAAGCAGACAAACCAATTCTTTTAATGGAAACGATGGCTCAAAAAATTGTTGATGAACTCAGTCCAAAACCTCATGTTCAAACTCTACATGTCCGCATCGAAAAGCCAGAGGCACCTCTTCCGCATCCTGGTGGATTGGCTGTTGTTGAACTTGAATGGGCTCGAAACTGAGCGAGGCTTGAAACCCAACAACAACCACGACGCACTATGGCCGATGACGTCCAGCGTGTCTATGTTGCTTCTGTGGTAGAAGAAGGCGGCAATTCATTGGCTCTCGGTTGCTTTTCAAGTGAAGAAACTGCTTGGCAAGTCTTGCGAACCTTTCTCAAAAAGAGTGACCAAATGTTACTCATCTCTTCGACCGTAGTTGTATGGGATATCGATGTCATCGGTGAAGACGGCGTGACTGTACTCTCGACGATGGAATGCAAGGATTGTCCAGTCTGCGGTCGGCGGACATTTTGGATGGATTTAGAAAACTTCTCTGCGTTGTGTCATGGTGAAGTTTGTGCGGCTTGGGTTGAAGAAAGTACAATTGAACCAGGCGTCATCGATTGTGGATGGCCGCCAATACGTTTCCTAAAGCAAGCCAAGGATATCGATGAAGCATTCAGTGAATTATTCAAACTTGGAGATCAAATGAAAGCAATATCAAAAGTCGATACACTCTCAGAGAATCAACCTCAAGAGATGCTTGAGGAGTTTGAGAAACAGGTTGCTCTCGATTCAAACGATTGAACGAAGAACGATTGGCCCAACAAAACTGAAGGCAAACAATCCGAGGAAGACAAACATCCAAATTCTCATCTGCTTTTGGTTTCGGTCGTCGCGTGAGTTCCGGTCAATGCAAGCTTGGTCCTTACAAACACGAGGTTCGGAAGACATTTGAATCGGTGTGAAACATACTCGGCAATGTTTGTGCGGCTGAACTTTGCCAGAGGGAAGTGAACTACGTGCTTTGTTCGTCATTTTTGCGATGTTTTCTTTCACTTTATTTGCATCAACCATAGTGTCACCTCATTGAATTAATGTGCCTTCAAACGGTTTTCCGTCCAATGCTTGTTCCAAGAGTAGCATATTGCGACCGTCAAGAACTGCAAGAGTAATAGCTGCTTTTTTGGCCCATCCAACCGCAATCGGGTCGATCACTGCCGATTCACCAGGTGCTAATGCTTCAGTTCCAGTAATCGCTGCTAATTGGTCAAATGACATCGAACTAAACGATTGGGCATCCTCATGTTCTCGAGGGTCTTTGTCAAAGACATGGCTCACGTTTGTTGCGATAATACAGTGGCCGGCACCAGCATCGCGGGCAAAAGCGACTGCGACAGCATCGGTTGTATGACCTGGAGTTGTTCCACCCATGATGACCAAGTGGTGCTGGCCAAGGAGTTCTGCTGCTTGTTCGGTAGTAGTCGGAATCACTGGGGCAACATCAATTCCGATGTCGAGGAGAATCTGTTGAATGATAGTCGCGTTGAGACGTGTTGCTGCAATACCGACTTCATCAAGTCGATAACGGTCGCTTACCATCGTTTTCGCCAGTTCAATACCTTCACGGGCAGGAAGTCCTCCACCGACAACAATTCCCAAATGACGGCCATTGCCTTCGATGTGAACCGCAAGTTGTCGGATTTGACCAAACCATGCAGTTCGTTGCTCTGACTCTTCAGGGCGAAGGAGGCTACCTCCCAAAGCAACGACTTGACGACGGGTCATCAAACACTCCTTACGCCTCCATACTTTGAGACTATCCCCCTTAACGACAGAGGAACGCCAATCAAGGTACTTGAAACTTCAAATGAAACGGTTGGACAACATAAGAGAGTTGAAGACCCCTCAACCATGCCATCGAAATGAGGCCAACTCCTATGTCCGATGATGCAGTTCTCGCCACGCGACGACTTCGTCTCAAGATTGCTCTCGAAGATCTGAGAGAAATGAAAGGATTTGGTACTGAATTAGTCACCATCATCATCCCTCCTGAGCGTCAAGTTTCCGATGCTCGTTCATTGCTTCAAAACGAACACGGTCAGGCTGCTAACATCAAATCGAAAGGCACTCGTAAAAATGTTCAAGCCGCTATTGAATCTGCACTTTCGACACTTTCCAAATACAAAAATGCTGGAGAACATGGCATTGCCCTCTTTGTTGGCTCAATCATTATCGGTAACAACAAGAATCGAATGGTCAATGTTGTCGTTGAAGAGCCTCCGCAACCGTTAATCTCGTTCCGATATCGCTGCGACTCAGTATTTGAGTTAACGCAATTAGAAGACATGCTGGTTGACAAGAAATCATACGGTTTGTTTGTCATTGACCGCTCAGAAGCGGCATTTGGTATTGCATCCGGGAAGAGAATCCACGTCCAAGAACACTTGGTCTCCAACATCATGGGTAAGCACCGCCAAGGTGGTCAATCCGCTCAACGTTTCGAACGGTTAATTGAAGAAGCGGCTCATAATTTCTTCAAAAGAGCCTCTGAGCACGCCTCTTCATACTGGTTGCCAAATATAGAAAACATTCAGGCTATTATCGTTGGAGGACCCGGTGCCACAAAGGATTTCGTTGTCAAGAATGACTATTTCCACCATGAAGTGGTCAAGAAGATCGCCAAGACTACCTTTGACGTCGGCTATTCAAACGACAGCGGAGTTCGAGAACTGGTCGAGAACGCTGGAGCAATGATGGGCGAAATTGAACTTGATGCTGAACGCCAAGTCATGAATGCCTTCCTGAGTGAATTAGTCAGACCTGCGCCAAAGGCAACCTATGGTGAGAAAATGATTCGTGAAGCACTTGAACAAGGAGCTGTTGGCCGATTATTGATCTCAGAAGGTTTGCGAAAGAACTCAATTACCTTGCTGTGTGGTTCATGCAGCCACGAATGGACAGCAAGCGTCGGTCGAATGGATGCCTTGCCAGAATGCCCTTCATGTGATGCATCAGGTGATGGAGCAAAGGAATTGAAGAATGTTTCCTTGATTGATGAACTCAGTGCATTAGCAGCAAAAAGCAACACTGAAATTGTCTATATATCGGTCGATACAGAAGAAGGCTCCCAATTGCTTCTTGGATTCGGAGGGCTTGCTGGCATTTGCCGCTATCCCATGATGTGAGGTGTTTCAATGGAAATACTCAGAACCGTTCTCGAACCACTTCTTGAAACTGTGCTGCAAGGCATTGGGGTCACATCACCACACTGGCGAAACATGTTGGTTCGTTCAAGAGAACATGACCAAGGCGACCTCTCACTCCCCTGTTTCCCGTTTGCCAAAGAACTTGGAAAGTCCCCTCTTGAAATTGCGGAACTACTTGCAGAGGCACTCCCAAAAAATCCTGCTCTCGGCGAAGTCAATGCTGTTGCTGGATACCTCAACTTCAAGGCAGATCCACATTGGCTTGCCATTCACGTCATGAGTAATGGTATTCGAATTGGTGATGCCTATGGCAAGAAACCGGTCAAAGAACAACAGATACTCATTGAACATACTTCAGCCAACCCAAACGGTCCATTCCACGTCGGCCGTGCACGAAACGCCATCTTAGGCGATTCATTGGTTCGTTTGCACCGTCTTCACGGCAATAATGTTCGTGCTGAATACTATGTCGATGATATGGGAAAGCAAGTTGGCGTGTTGGCCTGGGCATTAGCAAACCTCTCGGGTGAAGAAGTCGAGGAAACTTTGGCCCAAAGAGATTCAATCAATCCAAAATGGCAAGGAAAAGCCGACCATGAACGAGTTCGCTGGTATCAGGCGGCACAATCGATTCGACAAGAACGTTCTGATAAAGACGAAATTGAAACTGAAATTGGGCGAATGGTTCACGCAAGTGAGCACGGTGATGCAGCGGTCTTGCAATCCTTTCAAGATGCATATCAACCGGTGTTGGACGGTATGCTTTCCACTTTAGAACGACTTGGCATATCATTTGATACCTTTACCAAAGAGTCGATGTTTGTCACCAATGGCGATGTTGCAAAACTGATGGAGAAGTTCAGAACCTTTGAGATTCATGGTGTAGCAGACAACGGTGCTGAATTTTTGGACCTCGGTGCAAGGGGTTTGAAAGGCAAAACTGAGTTCTTCTTCCGTCGTGGCGATGGCTCTTCTTTGTATGCTACCAGAGACATCGCCTATCACATCTGGAAATGGAATCAATGCGATCAACTGATCAATGTGCTTGGAGAAGACCATAAATTACAAGCAAAGCAAGTCGGCATGACCTTAACCGAATTAGGCCAGAAAACGCCAGATGTATTGTTTTACTCATTCATCAAATTACCAGAAGGAAAAATGTCAACTCGTAAGGGTAACGTCGTCTACATGGATGATTTACTTGAAGAGGCACAGGCACAAGCAGCAGCCGTTGTTCGCGAACATCATCCTGACTATTCGGATGAACTGGTCGACTCCATCTCAGAGGCTGCAGGCACCTCAGCTGTGCGTTTTAACATCATCAAAGTAAGCCCAGACAAAGGATTCACTTTCCGCTGGGAAGAAGCATTAGCCTTTGAAGGCGGCTCGGCCCCATTCGTCATGTATAGTCACGCAAGGGCATGCTCTATAGTGAGAAAGTGCTTGGCAGCCGGCATTGATATCGAAGCGAAAATCTCCGATAAAGAAACGCCAATTCCGACACAGATGCCAAAGGGCATGGTTGAGTTACTGAGGACTCTTTGTGTTCATTCAGATATCTTAGCAAGGGCAGTCAATGACCGAAAACCACATCTTTTTGCCAATCAACTGTTGCAATTGGCCACTTCATTCAACAGCTTCTATCGAGATTGTATGATTCTCAAAGATGGAGAACTCAATGTATTCAATTTACAAGTATCAGAAATTGCACGAGACCTCATGCGAACCAGTATGGAAGGTTTGGGCATTGTTCCGATCGAACAAATGTGATTACTGGTCTCGTCGATACCAACCATCTGGCAATGCCATTGGGTCGATTGGACGAGCGATTTTGACTCGGCGAACGATTTCTAATCGCATTGAATCCATACCAATGAATTCTGTTGCTGACATCGTAACTCGTCCTTTCAAGTCATACAGCAGCGGCAATTCCGGATCGCCTTCAGAACCTTCATCGCGCCATTCCTTCTCTGCAGCAACAACTTCATCCCAGTTCTCGGGAAGCGGTTTCAAGAGGTCGGCTTTTGAGGTGACAACCATTAAATCAGTCCCAGGAAGCAATTTCTTCACATCTTCGAGCAGGTGTTGTTGTTCTTCAAGCGAAGTCCCACAGGCTTCACTCTCATCGATGAGGAAAAGCACCAATGAACCAATGTTTTCCAATGCAGCTATCGCTTGTAATTCAATGTCATTCCGCTTTTCAAGAGGTCGGTCCAAAAGACCAGGAGTATCGACCAACTGGAATTGAAGACGACGATGGACAAAATGTCCAACGTGAATTTGTCGAGTCGTAAATGGATAGTGATTCACTTCCATATTTCCAGAACTTAAAGCAGATATGAATGCGGACTTCCCTACATTCGGTGCACCACATACCACGATACATGGGAGGAGTTGGTCAACAGTTGGAAGTCGCTTGAGTACTTCTCGTGATTGACTTAGCCAAGTCAACGACGGACCGACACGACGCAAGATGGAAGAAATACGTCCGTAGGCTTCTCTCCGAGCATCATGCATCAATTCAGTACGGCCGGTTCGAACAATCTTTTTGCTGTTTTGTCCAGCGATATTGAGTACTTGCTTCCCGCCCCATTGGAGCATTGAAAGATGGTGCCTATAATCATCGCAACCGACACATGCATCGATCATAGAAATATCGAATTGAGGCGACTGGTCTAAAGAAGGCCATGTATTCACCGTGTCGAGGAAAGTGGTTGAGATGATATCAGCCGCAGTTTGAACCATTCGGTTCATCTGTTTACGGACTCGGAATACTCGGTCAGAATCATCAACACGGTCTGCTGCTTTCTTCGCTCTGGAGAAGGCTTTGTCGAGAACTTCTTCTTCGAGTAAAACGGTGGGAAGTTTACGCCATGAGACTTTCATACCCTTCTCCTCGTTCTAAGCCGGCGGCCCATCCTTGATGAAGCCACCCGTTGAGGATAAAGGGCTATATTGGTTTCATGTGATTCAAAGAGCGAGGTTCAAGTAGCCTCGCCCTGTGAACGGTACATGGCGAGCAAAAAGAAACAGGGAGTCAAACTACCCAATTGGGCAACACCACTTTGGAAAGACATGGGATCCCCGGATATTTCAGGATTTGTAGATGTCTACAACGGTGATTTGTTGAAGCGCCGACATGGCCTACGACGTGATGATTTCGTCGAGATCCTCGTCGATTCTCGTTCGATCGTTTCTGATGATGAAACATGGCTCCGTGGCCGACTCCTCTCCTCAGGTAAATCCAGTATTGAATTGTTAACGACTGATGGCCGTACCCATTATGTGGCACGAGACATCATCGCACAGATTGTATTGGTTGCACACACTCGCCCAGCATACATCGATGACAAAGGCCTCCTTGCCTTTGAGCGTGCTGACATGAAACGACGTTCAAAACTCCATGAGAAAGTGGAGAAAGAGAGCGAAGGCAGCGATGATGCACACCTTTGGGGATGATTGAATGAAGGTCCCAGAGGGCTGGGAACTCATCGATGGACGCTTGATGGCGGAATATGAATTTGAAGACTTTGCACTTGCAAAACAATTTGTTGATACCATCGCCGTTCTTTCCGAACAGGAAAACCATCATCCTGAACTTCATTTTGGCTGGGGCTATGTCGTTGTCGAACTGTTCACCCATTCCTCCGAGTCGGTGACCCAGAAGGATTACGACCTTGCTCAAAAGATTTCTGAACTTTCTACGGAGTGAGATGATGGCAACAGATCCCAAAGGCCGTGCAACACCTGGCTATGAACGCCATGTATTCGTTTGTGGCCATGAGCGACCTGAAGGTGCAAGCAGACCTTCTTGCTCAAAAAGAGGGAGTCTCGATTTGATGCGCCTGTTGAAAACTTCGGCAAAAGAGGCAGGCCTCACCAATGTTCGAGTCCAAAAATCGGGATGCCTCGATTTCTGCGAGTTTGGAACAACATGTGTTGTCTATCCAGAGGGCATTTGGTATTCAATACCTGGAAAAGATGCCATCGCTGATATTCTTGAACATCTCCGCTCTGGAGTTGTTGCTGAAAAGTATCAACTCAAACTTGAGTAAGAGCGACAAACGCCTCAAAGTTTCACTGGGCGTGATGCACCACAAGCCTGACATTTTAGCAACGTCGTTCGGTCTTGTTTGACGAAATGCGTATCTGGGCCTGAACATTGACTGCACTTGATAAAGGAATTGACATAGTTGACAATGGTTCTCTTGATTCGCTTTGGAGGGATTCGTCCTTTGAATCGAGCTCGAGGTCCATCACGTGAACCGGATGTTCCAAGTTCGTTCAAAAGGTATTGATAGACGTGGTTATCATCTCGGTCCATCATCGAAACTACTTCATTGAAATTACGGAAAATAGTGTTTTGACCTTCGATAAGAATCTGAGGTTCTGGCAAGCGCCATCGGGATCTTGAAGAGATTTCTTCAGGGATATTTTCCCGTGCTCTGTCGAGCAAGGACTCATAATCAAAGTCGCTCATAGACGAGGCCCTGTGTCGCTCTTTCTTGAAGCCTTTGGAAGCAGGCCATCTTGAGGGCTCTACATCGCGAATGTGCAAAGGGTTGATGAGTTAGTGTCCTTAGGCTTGAATGAGTACAATGGCATTGAGTATTGAAGAACTGCGAGCACAAGCATTTGGTTTACGAAAAGAAGGGTTGAACTCTCAACAAATCGCCGATGAGTTATCTCTTTCCCAAGATACAATTTCTTGGCTTTTGACTGAAGGTGAAACTGGAGAACGACCGACCGATGTTCGAATCGGTTGGAGAAGTATTGGTGTTCGCCCTGAACGAATCGCTGCCATTGGCACAATTATGGCCGACATTGCCGATGAAGAACTCGGTGCACCGGACATCGATACAATTGTCGGAATTTCAATCAATGGCATCAGTTTTGCTCATGAAGTCGCTCGATGCTTAGGCTCCGAATATACCATCTATCGCAACGTAGAAGGCGATGATGGCCATGGCGTTCTTTCAAGTAAATACGGTCAAGTCTCTGGCAAGAAAGTAGTTATTGTCGATGATGTGATGTCTTCTGGCACCACGTTGAGCAAAACCATAGGTTCGATTCGAGCAGCCGGCGGAGAAGTTGGTTTGGTCATTGTTCTGGTCAACAAAACTACACGTAACGAAATCGACGGAGTACCCCTCCGTGGCATGATTCGAGCCGTCCCCGTCTGAGGTGAACTCGTGCATTGGGCAGATGTTACAGCACAAGCGCTCGCTCACAAGAGCGATACGCATGTCGTATCGACAGGCATCACGCCAAGTGGAGAATTCCACATTGGGCATCTTCGTGAAATTCTTACTGGAGACATGATCGCTCGAGCTGCAAAAGATGCTGGACTCGATGTTGACTTTGTATTCATTATCGACAGTGCAGACCCTTTGCGAAAGGTCTATGATTTCCTCGGACCTGAATACGAACAGTTTGTCGGAAATCAATTGGGAGCAATTCCAGCACCAAAAGAAGATGGAAACCCGGATTGGGAACGATTCCAGAATGAAGGTTGGACGTATGCCAACCATTTCCTCGAACCTTTTCTCAAAGCGCTCGAAGAAATAGGCGTTCGGCCGCGACTCATCGACAATCTGGAATCCTATAGAAACGGTCGCTTCGCAGAACTTTCTAAAATAGCGTGTGACCGTGCTGACGATATTCGTGAAGCCATCGAACGCATCTCTGGACGTGAGTTACCGGATGGTTGGTTCCCATGGAGTCCTCTAAACTCTCGTGGTGGACTTGACAAAGTTCGAGTTACTGGTTATGAGTATCCTCTTGTTCATTGGGAAGATGAATATGGAGAATCAGGTTCTTCTGACCTCACCAAAGGTGAAGGGAAATTGCCTTGGCGTATCGATTGGCCAGCAAAATGGGGATGGATTGGAGTCACCTGTGAAGCATTTGGTAAGGACCACGGGGCTGCTGGTGGTTCCTATTCGACCGGTCGAGAAATCGTGCAAATACTTGGCCATGAACCTCCTCAGCCACTGGTCTATGAATGGATCAGTCTCAAAGGACAAGGTGCAATGTCATCATCCGCAGGCAACACGATTGGCCCAATCGAAGCATTACGATTAGTTCCCCCTGAAATTCTGCGTCTCTTAGTTGCTAAATCAAAGCCCAACAAAGCAATTGAATTTGATACTGGAATGGGACTTGTCACTTTAGCAGACGAGTTTGAACGACTTGCTGCAAGAGACTTTCAGGATGAATTATCGAATGAAGAACTCAGTCGACGGCAAAAAGTGCAAATTGAAGATGCTGCCGGAGCCATGAAAATGGCTACAGTCGTATCTGGCCAAGAAATTGAAGCAACAGCAGTGACGTTCCGCCACCTGGCCTTATTGGCTCAAACCAAGAAGAATGATGATGATGTGTGGGGAAGTCTACAAGCATCTGGTGTAATTCAAGAGAACACTCCTCAATTACAAGACCGCCTCAATAGAATGCGTTATTGGATTCAATCAAGTCATTTCCCTGAGGAAATGCGAATAAATATTCTCACTGAACCGAATGCCACCTTGCTGAGAGCATTCGATGAAGTTGAACGTCGAATCCTCAAGGCATTGGCCGTTTCATTCAACACATGCGAGTGGGATGCAAGTGCGATTGGTTCGTGTATTCCACAGGCAGCAAAAGATATTGATGAATCACCTCGAAGCGCTTTCAAAGTGGCGTATGCAGCCTTGATGGGGACTGAAAAAGGTCCCCGGCTGGCACCAATTCTTGCCGAAATGGATAGAGCAGAAATCCTTCAGTTACTGAACGCTTGTGTTCTGGTTCTGGAAGAATGATTGGTTTTTCTCATTTAGAGTTGTTTCACGCTCTTTTACCCTTATCCGACCGTCACACTTGAAAAGTGGTGGGCGACCATTGCCCTCTATGGCCGGGGTCTACTGTCCAACTTGTGAAGCAGGTGTTGAAGCCGTAGCCAAGTTTTGTCTCGCTTGTGGTCATGACTTGACCGTTCAAGGACCAATCACCGCTACAGGCCATGATTTGAACCAACTCAAAGAGGTCATTCGTATTCGTGATGACCTTTCAATGGCCGAGAAATTCGACATGATCGCTAAAATCGAAGATGGTGCAAACCCAATCGTATTGGGGATTGCTGCACCTGCGGAAGGCGAAGAAGCCGACCTCTCAGATGCATTTTCGATGGAAATGACTGAACCCTCATCGAGTTCGGTATTTTCGAATCATGAATGGGGTAAATCACCAGCAGCCAATGCAGCTATTCGTGCAGTTGTTCGTGGAACAAATGGATGGGACCTCATTCAAGCCGGAAAACTGGACCTCAAAGAAGGTCTATTCCGTGAAGCAATGGATAACGGAATGGAAGCGTCGACTCACATTCACGATGTTGCAAGCGGAGAACACGAAGGTATCGACCCCGAATCGATGCGAGCAATTCCGGTCCTCAAACCTCCAAAGCGTAGTTTCTGTCCAAAGTGTGGTTCTGACATCCATGCCAATACAATGCTCCAATGGAGAAAGTGGCGAGACTCTTCAAGCGAAGTCGTTTCAATGCAATTAGAGGCTTCGATGGAAACTTCGCTGATTCAAGTCGCCGCTCACTACATCAACGTCATGCAAGCCATGCAAGATGAACGTGATGATGCCCTCAACAAGCTTTCAAAAGGCGATCCTGCTGCAATGGAAGATAAACTTCGTTCAAAACTCGAAAAGAGTATTCGAAGTGATATTGAAAAAGAGATTCGAGCGGAACTTGAAGAAGAATTCAAAGGACGTTCAGTCTCGAGTTCACCTTCGAAAGCGAAGGAGAGTAAGGGGAAGAGTTCTGGAACGAAGACCGCAGGCAATAAAGCAGCGGCTAACAAAGCAGCAACAGGCGCCCAAAAGAAGAAATCCAGTGGGATGTTTGGGGCAAAGAAAATCACAAAGAAATACGAAGGTGAACCTGGAGGGAAAGCCGATTGGTTCCTCAAAGAAGCCCTCGATACAGTTTACGACCCTCACGGCACTGGTAAAGCAGTCAAACCAGCAACGATTCTTGCCCGCTCAGCAGCAGGCAATGTTCGAGTTCGGGATGTTGTTCGAATCTTTGACGTTGATGGTGAAGAAGGCATCAGTGAATTGGCATGGACAAGTCCACTTACCAAGTATATCATCGAAGCATACAGTGCATGCTGATCAGTAATGCACAGTTAACTTTCGTGGTTCCAGTGGTCCACTCAATTTTGCCTTACTTGCAGCGACTTCCATTTTAGCACCACGTAGAGTCGTGACAAATGGTATATTCAATTCGACAGCCAAGCGGCGCATCATGTTTCCATCACGAACCGCTCCACCAGAGATTGTGGGGACATTGACAATGAACGAAACTTCACCTTGCCGCATGAGGTCCAATGCATCTGGATGGTTCTTATCAGCGATACGGTAAGCGACGTTAGCACTCACGCCAGCCTCACGAAGAGCATCACATGTTCCAGGAGTTGCATAGAGCGTGAATCCAATTTCAGCGAGTTCTCGAGCAATTGGGATGAGGGATTGTTTATCCTCGTTACGTACGGTGAGATAAGCACCTCCTGAAGTCGCCACTGGAACTTCAGTTGCCAATCTCGCTTTGAGATACGCAAGGTCAGCAGAGACGTCAGAGCCATACACTTCACCGGTTGATTTCATCTCTGGACCGGGTGCTGGGTCAAGTCCACGCAGTTTGATGAACGGGAATACTGGTGCTTTCACGCAGACTTGGCCTGAGGTGCGGCGAGGGATTTCTTGTTCGGAAAGTGGTATGCCAATAGTGACATTTGCTCCGATACGCGCCATTGGCAGACCGGTAGCCTTCGCCACAAAGGGTACTGTTCGAGAGGAACGTGGATTCACTTCAAGGACATACAAATCATCACCTTGGAGTGCGAATTGAATGTTATAGCATCCTCTGATATTGAGACCTAGACCGATAATTTTAGTTTGTTCCGCCATCTTCTCAAGCAGAGCATCTGAAATGTTCTGAGCTGGAATAAAGCAGGTCGAATCGCCTGAATGTATTCCTGCTTCCTCGAGGTGTTCCATAATCGCTCCGATCAAAACGTCGGTACCGTCACAAACTGCATCAACATCCATTTCAGTCGCATGACCAAGATATTCATCGACCAAGAGCGGCTTATCAGGCGCAAGATAAGCCTCGTTGAGATACGCATCGAGTTGCTGTTGATTTGAGAGAATCTCCATTCCACGACCGCCAAGAACATAGGACGGACGGATTAACACGGGGAAACCAATAGCCATGGCTGCTTTACGAACATCTTCTGAAGTGGTACCCGTCATTCCATTCGGCATACGTAGACCTGCGCGCTTGGCAAACGCTTCAAAGCGTTCCCGATCACTTGCTTCATCGACAGCATCACATGAAGTACCCATGATGGACAAATCCAAGCCAAGTGGTTTCAAGATTGCAAGACGCTCACTCAATGGCAATGCCAAATTAATTGCAGTCTGGCCTCCAAATTGCAAAAGGATTCCGTGTGCTTGTTCACGCAGGAGTATTTCTGAAACGTATTCAAGGGTTAAAGGCTCGAAATACAATCGGTCCGAGGTATCGAAGTCGGTCGAAACAGTTTCAGGGTTATTGTTGATGAGAATAGCATCCTTTCCGGCTTTACGAATGGCTTTGACTGCATGAACACAGCCGTAATCAAATTCAATCCCTTGACCGATTCGTATTGGACCACTTCCAACAGTGACCAACCGTTCTTTTGTTCGTGTGTCGAGATCTGGAAGCAAGTCAATACCCTTGGCGTCATCCATCTCATAGGTTGAGTAATAATACGGAGTTTCAGCAGCAAATTCTGCTGCACATGAATCAACCATTCGGAATCGAGGGTGTAAGGCAAGAGCGTGACGGCGACGCATGACGGCTTCCTCATTTCTGCCATGAGGCAAAAAGCGTGGACCAGTTGAAGGGAAACCTGCTAACGCATCGGCGATGTGTTCATCCGAGAAACCGTGGCTCTTCCAAGAGCGAAGTTGTTCCCGATTCAATTCTGCAGGGAGAGCAGAAGTTGCTGTGATTTCTTTTTCAATGTGTGCAATGTTTTCAAATCGATACAAAAACCAACGTGTAATGCGAGTAATTTCGTGAACCTTTTCGACACTCCAGCCTCGACGGAATGCTTCAATTAACGCACCCATGCGTCGATCGGTTGCCACTCTGCACCATTCGACAAGGGTTGAGTCAGGTAAGGCGGTCAAAGCCCGCTCAGCCATACCGTCACCCTCTGATTCATCTGCACGTGTCAATGGACGTGGATGAGCATAACCTTGCTCGAGTGAAGCCCAAGCCTTGAGGAAAGCCTCTTCGAAGTTTCTTCCAATAGCCATCACTTCACCCGTTGACTTCATCGAAGTGCCGAGTGTTCGGTCTGCCGTTCGGAACTTGTCAAACGGCCACCGAGGGATTTTAACAACGCAGTAATCAAGCGTAGGTTCGAATGCAGCAGTCGTACCTTTCCCGGTTATTGGATTTGGTAATTCATCCAGTGTATATCCAACTGCAATTTTTGCAGCCATTCGAGCGATTGGATAACCAGTTGCCTTACTTGCGAGTGCAGAGGAACGAGAAACTCGTGGGTTGACTTCAATCACTCGTGTCTCACCAGTTGATTGATTGTATGCAAATTGAACATTACAACCTCCCTTGATGTTCAGTTCACGAATTAAGGCGAGAGCTTGGTTTCGTAGAATCTGATGGTCGGCATCTGAAAAGGATTGCAGTGGAGCGACAACCGTCGATTCACCAGTGTGAACACCCATCGGGTCGATGTTCTCCATCGTACAAACTATGGTGGCGTTATCTGCACCGTCACGCATCACTTCATACTCCAATTCTTGCCATCCAAGAATTGATTCTTCAATTAACACCTGACTGATACGAGAGTTGCGCAATCCGAGTGTAGCGATTTCCACTAACTGCCCCATATCCCAAGCGGTACCTCCGCCAAGTCCACCGAGTGTGAAAGCCGGACGAATGAGAAGTGGCCAAGTACCGATGGCTTCTGCAGCAGCAATGACTCCATCCATCGTATTGCATGCGATGGCATTTGAAATTGGAAGATTGATTGACTTGCATACTTGATTGAATAATTCACGGTCTTCTGCTTTGTCAATAGCATCTAAATCTGAACCAATCAATTCGACTCCGAGACGTTCAAGTGAGCCATCATGAGCAAGTTCACTGGCGATATTGAGTGCAGTTTGCCCACCCATACCTGCAAGCAGTGCGCAAGGCTTCTCAATTTCTAAGATACGACGTACGGTGTCTGTCAGTAACGGTTCAATGTAAATCGTATCGGCCATTTCTGGATCGTTCTGAATCGTTGCAGGGTTTGAATTGACCAAAATGACCTCGTAGCCATCTTCTCTCAGTGCACGGACTGCTTGACTTCCAGAGAAATCAAATTCTGCAGCTTGACCGATCTTAATCGGGCCACTACCAAGCACAAGAATCGTCTTGAGGTCGTCTCGTCGTGGCATCAGTTTACACCTCCTAAGGCTTCATCGACAATATCACGGAATTGCTTGAACAAAGGGGCTGCGTCATGAGGACCAGGGCAAGCCTCAGGGTGGAATTGGACCGTAAACGAAGGGTGGCCTACAAGGTCTAATCCCTCTACAGTTCGGTCGTTTGCATTGACAAAACGAACCACAACTTCAGCGCCGTGTTGATTGACACCTGGAGCAGAGCATGCACCACTTGGATGAGCAGCAAGCATACCTGCATCAGGGTCTGCAACAGCAAAACCATGGTTTTGACTGGTAATCAAGACCAAGCCAGTCTTCAAATCAACGACCGGTTGATTTGCTCCACGATGCCCGTAGCGCATTTTGTAGGTTTGTAAGCCAGATGCCAAGCCCATCAATTGATGTCCAAGACAAATGCCCATGACTGGTAACTTTGCTTGTACTGCTTGAGCCAAGGTGTTGCGAGCCATGGTTGCCTTTCCTGGATGGGCAGGGTCGCCAGGGCCATTTGAGCAAAACAGTGCATCGATCTGATATTCCTGAACGAGTACATCATACGGAGTTTCAGGAGGGCACCAGACCACTTCGAAATGGAGACAGAGGTTTCGTAGAATATTGTATTTCACCCCACAATCAAGCGCTCCAAGACGTGGCAGGGGATGGTCGAGAGCATCTAACGCACCAGGATTCAGAATCACTGGATTCGAGACTGAGACTTGGTCAACCAAGTCTTCAAGATCTGGAGAGGTCAGTTGCTTGAGTCGGTGTCGAAGAAGTTCTTCTTCAGTTTCGGGGCCAAAGACACAAAGCACAGTTCCAAGTTCACGAACTCTTTGTGTAATTGATCGGGTATCAATCCCTTCAATCCCAGGCACACCATGTAAACGGAGTAAATCTTCCACTGTCGCAATTGAATGGCGGTGGTCAGGTTGTTTCATGGCATGTCGCACAACTACGCCTCTTGGCCACACACCCGCGGATTCTGATGCTCCAGCGTGAATGCCGTAGTTTCCAATCAATGGATAGGTGAAGGTCAGCACTTGCCCTGCAAAGGAAGGGTCGGTTAACGATTCTTGATATCCCATCATCCCCGTGGTAAACACCAGTTCACCTTCACCATGGCCACGGGCGCCAAAGAGAGTGCCGCAATAACGGCCTCCATCGGCCGTAAGTAGCACACCTGGGCCATCTGCAGACGGTGGTAAATCCACACCATCCAACAGACCATCAGCGGCATCTGGGAAGGTAGGAGCATCAGAAACTCCACGCTGTTTTTGCCCGGGACTAAAAGTGCCGGTTTGCATACCCAATCCCGACATCAGTTTTGGTCGAAAACGAACCCCCATAATAATTGCCATGAAGCAGGTGCGGAAATAACGAGAATAATGTAGATGAAAAAGGGCTCCTAATCGGGCCTATGCATGTAAGTAAGTAGAAAGTTACTCTTCTTCTTCACGGTCTAAATCCCGAACGCTCTTCCCCTTCGCCGATGGCTCGATAATGAGCCGAGCGTCATCGAAAGTTCGATTACTTCCAGCCTCACCGTACCAGGCATCCAAAAACAAAGCTAATGCAGCAACTTCGGAATGGGGCTGATTGCCCACAGCGATGTTGTATTGGCTGTATTTGTAGACATCACCAGGCACTTTGGCACCACCTACGACAATCACCATTGGGCGATCTCGTCGAATACGAGGGATTGCTTCACGGAACGGTTCCCCATACATGGTCAAATGAACTGCCACTCCTGGCATTCCATCACCAGCATCTTCCTCGACAAAGCGCCTTAGCCATCCCATAGGCCTTTTGATATGTTCACAATCCATTCCACCGCCGAAGCGACTGGCGACTGATTCGAGATTTTCAAACATCTTTGGATCGGTATCGCCTGCTAAAAGAAAACGGTCAGCGCCAAGAGCACGACCAACCAAAGCCAGATGTGTCGTGATTCGGGGGTCTCGGCCAAGGCGATAGCCCAGCCGTAGAACATCCACACGTTCACCTGTCATGATGCTTCGAGTTGCCAATCCTACAAGAAAGGTTCAGTCGTCAAGCGATTGATTCTACCGTCGAGTCACGGGTGCTTTCTTCAACCGCAGGTGAGAAGATCTCGATGTCGTGATTGGCACAAAATTGTTTCAACCACAAGAGAAGTGATGCATCAACAAGGAAGTGAGCGCAATACGTCACACCGCCCCACAGGACTCCAAGACGAGCACTTCTCCAAAGAGCCGTTTGAATTTCAAGGTCATTGTTTACAAATCCATTGACCAATGGTTCGATGAAGTAAAACCCGCACACGATAATCATCGCTCCAGAAATGAGCGACGGCAACAGTTGGCCCAACTCTCGGCTGTAATCTCTAAAGAAAGCAGAAAGGAGGCCGAAAACCATTACGGCAATAGCAACATCTGCGAAACTGAATTTCATCAAAATCGAAACGCCGAGTTCAGGGTCATCGTTGGCCGAAAAGATGAAAATCCAATAAAAGAAGATCAGTATCGTCATCAAAATACCGCTGTAGTAGGCCTTTGCGGAAATCATTTCGAAGATTGCATTGTGGTCTTTTACGTTGAGACGTCGAATCAAGCGATCTGCCAGTTCTCGACGATGTTCACTCGGACCACGTGCATCGAATCGCTCTTCGTCTTGTCCGAATTCTTCTAAAGAACTCTCGATAGTATCACCGGACATACTCATGCTTGACACTCACATCTTATCAAATCTGCCGAACTCGGAGGGTTCATGGGCGATGACTTTGGACCTCTGATTGTTCACCGAAGCCGCATTTCTGAGGGATTACATCGAGATGAAACCAAGTCATGCCATGTGATGGGAATACTCAATGTCACACCGGACTCTTTCCACGAAGAAAGTCGTAAAAATACACTTGAATCTGCTGTCCAAGCAGGTTTACGAATGTGGCAACAGGGAGCAACATGGGTTGATGTTGGAGGTGAGTCAACGCGCCCAAACGCAGACCATGTGTCGGTCGAAGAAGAATTAGAGCGTGTTATTCCCGTCATCGAGGCACTTCGAGCAGCACATTCTGAAAATTTAATTTCAATTGATACCCGTAGACCTCAAGTTGCTCAAGCAGCACTTGATGCTGGAGCAGATTTAATCAATGATGTATCGGGATTACGTGACCCTGAAATGGTCAAAATCGTTCTTGACAGCGGTTGCGGCGTCTGCATCATGCATATGCAAGGCACACCTCAAACGATGCAAACACAACCAACATACGAGGACTGCGCAAAAGAAGTCAGTTCACAATTACTCGAAACTGCACGAGGTTTGGTTGCAGCAGGCCACCCTGCTGAATGTATTGTACTCGACCCTGGTATTGGCTTTGGCAAAACATTTGACCACAACATCGAACTCTTACAACGCCATGAATTATTTCGTGGCACCGAAGGCTTTGCTGTGCTTTGGGGCGTATCTCGTAAGTCGATCATCGGACAACTCACTGGCCATTCAGAACCTTCTCAACGATTGAGTGGAACACTCGCAGTTGCTTCATTAGCGCATTTTGAGCACATTGATATTGTTCGGGTTCATGATGTTCAAGAGCACATTGATGTGTTCAATGTCCTGAATACCATCGACTAAATTTAGAGGCTACCCAATAATCCAGCAGCAGCAAACCAAGCTCCGGCCATACTCCCTAAATTGGAAAGAGAAGTGACCAGCAAAACTCTTCCTGCTTTATTGCTCCAAAAAGTACCTAAACTTTCGAGTTTGAGGAATTGTTGCAAATCTTCAGCGGTTGGTTCTCGCATTTTCAGTTGAACATAACCAGCAAACCAACCAGCTGCAAGGGTGGGATTCAAGGAAGTGATTGGGGAAGCTGCTGCTGCGGTGAGTATCGCCAAAGGATGTCCACGGGCAAGTGCACAGCCAAGTGCTGCAAAGACGGCATTGGCTGCAGTCCAAACTGTAAACATTTCAAGGAGATTGACGCCTTCTCCTTTCACCAAGAAATACACCATTAAACTCATCACAAAGAGAGGGATGAGCCACGGAATACTTTTGGAAAATCTGCTCCGTACTGGAAGGTTTTCGAGTTGCTGCAAGCCCTCTTCATCAGGCATCGTAGCGTTGGTCAAATGTTGTTCAATACCTCTGAGATGACCGGCGCCAACGACCGCTAAAATCTTCTTATCCGATGGTTGAAGAGAAGAGATTTTTCCTGCGAGAAAAGCATCCCTCTCATCGATTAACACGATGCCTGCTCCGGGTGAGAACGTTCGTAATTCTTCCATTAACGACGTCAACAAATCTTGATTTTCGAGCAATTCATTGAGTTCAGGACTTTCATCATCGGCGTCATCTTCTTCATCACCCAATAAAGACCAAAGGATTCTGACCTTTTCTCGAAATCGCATTTTCTTCCAGGCTCGGCGTAAGGTTGTTTGAATATCACGGTCAATGAGAGCAACTTCAAGATCTGCTGCTTCAGCCTCTTGAACCGCCACAAGCAGTTCAGCGCCAGGTTGCTGGCCCTCATCAAGTCCCATCTTTCGTTGTTCAGCAGCCAAGAGCGACTGGAGAAGAACCAGAGGTGCTTTACCTTCTTTGACCACTTTGAGTAACCCTTCTTTGTCAAGACGACGATTGCTGGTGAGCGCTTCGTGTCGTGAAGCGCACAACTCAACTGCAACAATATCTGGCTGGTAGATCTTGATCTGTTCACGAACTGCGTCAACACTTGCCGTTGAAACATGAGCAGTACCAAGGATTCTGAGCATTGGAGAGATATCAAGGATGGGAGTTTCAGCCATCAGACCATCTCACTTTGAAATAATCCTTCCAATTCCAATCCCATTGCTTTTACAGCCTGAATCGAAGCCTCATCGGGGTCTTCCGGCACGGTGGAAAGAAGAACACTGAATGGTATTTGGCCACCGGCTAAGGCTTTGTGACCACCGGATAAACCGCCGCCCCATTTTTCGGAAAAGAGGCGACCGAGGTGAATTGATTCATCGGTCGTACGGGCGGAAAGAATGATTTTACCACGTCGTGGACCAAAGACAATGACTGTGTCAATTCCCTCAGTTGGAAGGAGGAAATCAGCAATTTGAGCCAAAGAGTCTCTGTTCGGCATCGAAGATAATGGAGCAAGAAGTGTCGAACCAAACAAGGAACGAGAACCCAATGCTTCTGCAAACGATTCAAGCGTTTCTTGAGACCGAGGCGGCTCTTCTATAGAACGGAGCAAGTCCTTATCGACGAATGCATTGAGCCATGACAAAGCCCGAATATCAACGGGATTGAAATTACGAGTAAACCCGAGTGTATCCGTTCGTATACCAAAGGCCAGTGCAGTGGCGATACGAGCAGTAATTGGATGGTTCAGGCTCATCAGGATACTTGCAACAAGCGATGATGTCGCTGAAAACTCCGGAAGAACAAGAGATATATCTGCAGCGACTGATTCTTCAAGCGAATGGTGGTCAAGGACGATGTGAGGTACACAATCGTCTGGAAGAATATTATTCGCCCCTGGACGATGGAAATCGACGGTCATAACAACCGCAGCATCTCGAAGAACATCTTGAACTTCCCAGTCAAGAATCAAACGTCGAACTGGAATCTCGAGGAGACGAACCATTGCTCGATTCTGATGATGTTCAATGAGCCCGCCATGGAGTAATTCCGGAACAAGACCCATCTGCTGAACTAAATCATACATCGCCAATCCAGCACCCAACGCATCCGGGTCGGGATTGTCATGACAAAAGATTGCCACTTTCGAATTTGGAGGGATTGATTGCAAATAATGCAACACGACACCAGCACCATCTTTCCGTTCCCAAGAACGGATACGGTCTTGCATGGCTGCAAACGAAACATCATCGACGCTGATCAAATCAACACCGTCACCTTTCAGCGGTAAAGTCGTGAGGATTGGTATATCCGCCCAGCGGTTTTGTAATGCTGCAAGTGGAGCAGCATCTGCTAATGCTTCAGGATTGAGCAAAAGCACTGCCGTCGGTTTATGTGCATCAAGTGGGAGTGAATTAAGCAACGTTGGGCTTGGGAGTGCTATGATCTCGCACCCCTCTAATGGGCCATCGAGAGGAAGGTTAGCTGCCAGCCCAACCAAGATACTTCTGTGCCGTTCGGCACACCATTGGCTCAAGCGTATAGCGAGTTGACCTGAGCCGATGATTAGAAACATAACTTCACCAATCTACTCTTTCTCCTCTTGAGGTTTGAAGGTACGCCTTCGATTCGAGTATGAACGGCTCAAAATTCGATGACGACGTTTTCACGCTCTTCTTCGGTTATTTCGAACAGTGTTCGGCGTTCACAGCCCTTCATATTTGCCACGAACACAGTTGGAATCATTTGAATAGTTTTGTTAAAAGCAGTTGCAGTTGAATTGTAAAATTCTCGACGGTCTGCAATGCTGTTTTCCATTGCTACAAGTTGGTTTTGAATGTTTAGGAAACCAGCATCCGATTTGAGTTCGGGGTATTGCTCTGCAACCATGTTGATTTTAGGGATCATGGCAGAGAGAGTACTTTCTGCTCGAGATACGCCTGCGATGTCTCCATTTCGCAAAGCACCTGCTGCTGCTCCACGGGCTTCGAATAATTTGTCGAAGAATTGGATTTCTTGCTTAGCCATACCTTTTACAATGTTAACCAAGTTTGGAATCATGTCATAGCGTTGCTTCAAGAGAACTGAAATTTGAGCCCAAGAATTGTTGATGTTTTCTTCGAGATTAACCAGACGATTCCACACGGAGAAGAACCAAACTGCAAGGATGAGTAAGAAGAATCCGAGAATTGCGCCACCTATTATTAGCATATCTGCCATGTCGTTACGTGATACCTCTCGGCTTTGAATCCATTGGTCGGGCCACGTAACAAGAGACAAGGTATTGAAGCAAGAACTGTTGCCATTGCTAATACTGCACAGTGAATTCAAGCAAGAGCAGATATTGAGTACATCGGAGGAATCAAAAAAATGATTGAAAATATACTCATTTCTTTGGGAGTCTTTGTTGTTGCCTTTTTGTTCGCACCGATTGGTATGGGTGGAGGGATGCTGTTTGTGCCTTTACTCCATTATGGCCTCGGATGGGAAATCAATGGTGCTCTCTTTGCCGTATCTCTCACTCTAACGGCTGTTGTGAGTTGGGGGAGCGGTCTTGCCCACAGAACAGAAAGGCATTATGATGATTTAGCCCTCAAAATTGGACTGAGAGGGGCGATTCCAGGGGCAGTAATCGGAGTGGGTATTGTGGTCCTCATCGGTGAACAAATAGAAATTGCGTTCAAAGTCTTGAGTCTCATCATGATTTCTTGGGCTATGTACAAAACAGCGATAAAGATGAGATCCGATTTGAAAATGCAAGGGCATTCTGAGGATGAAAGCAATGAAGGAATTCAATCAATACCGTTGCAATTCTGTGCAGGAATTGGAGGTGTTTTATCAAGTGTCTTGGCGATTGGAGCAGGTGTCATTTATGTTCCAGTGTTGCGAGCATTTGCTCACTTAGAACCACGAAAAGCAATCGGAACAAGTCTTCATTTGATGATGTTTGTGGTACCTGTTGCCATCTTGGCTCATCTTTCGACATTGCCTTCAGAAATGTATTCTCAACTCGGTGAAGAGATTATATTGATCTCTACATTCATGTTCCTTACACTCCTTGGTTCTCGAAGCGGTGCTAAATATGGCATGAAGTATCTTTCAGAACTGCAATTGATGAAGATATTTTTGTTCATCACTCTTCTTGTTGGCTTGAAGTATGTAGCCGACCTCACCAGTTTTTAACCCTCAGGCTCGATGATGAAGTCATCTGATGGCATATTGAAAATTAATTGTGATGTGTCTTCAACAGCAACAATACCACGGATACTGTGTTTTTCTTGGAGTTCAACGGTTGGCTGAGCGAGTTTGACACGTGTATCAGCGAAGGAGAGTAAATGGCCCGAAGTGACATTCCACTCACCCTCTGGTAACCACAATCCGATTGAGCCAAGTTCGGGATGATGAACCACAACAAGGGTATCTTGGTTTTCATCAACCTCAGCCCGCACCACCCGCAAAGTAGCATTTTCTGGAATCAGTTTACTCGAAGGCTGCCATACTGTCCAAGTTTCCTCGAAGGGCTGGTTATGTTCATTGACGCGCTGTTCAATAATCTTCATTTTCTTTGCGTATTCTTCAGTCTCTTCTTCATTTAAGTGATTCAATCCATCCAGTAGACTTCGCAGCCCTTCATGTTGAAGCGAGTCGCTTTGAGTCATTGCAGCATTCGCCATCAAGATATGTTCAGCGAGAATCTCAAGTTGTTCTTGAGACCCGATTTGTAACGTGCATTCCATTGCTTCATCGAGGACTTCCAAGGCCAAACCTGGCTGGTCGATGGCCAACAAGGCTTCACCGAGGTTCATCAAGTGGATTGAGGCTCGCGCTTTATCATCCAAAACCAGAGCCTGTGCTCCGAGAATATGCTGTTCGGCAGATGAATTCTCATCGAGTAAGTGCCGTGAAATTCCAGCACATACCAGATAAGGGAGTCGTGGTGCTGAAATCAACCGTGCTTGTTGATCTGCAGTTTCAAATAACCGTGCTGAACGCTTCCATTTCCCCGAAGCAAGAGCAAGAAGTCCCAGTTGATACACAGCATGCATCTCGGCGAAGGAGTCATCGATGAGAGTGGCTGATTGAAGCGCTCGAGACAGATGTAATCGCGCAGTTTCACGTCGCCCTGACATTTTTGCCATTAAGCCCAAAGCAGTTTCTGTACGATACAAATACCCACTGATTGCACTGTTGGCAAGTTCTGCAGAAGATTCATCCAACGGTGCTAAATCAAGCCCGATCGCTTCCAAGACCTCGCTGAGTAAGAGGAGTGTTTCGTCATATACCTCAAGCAGATGCTCGGATGAATTGGTCGAAGTGAGTTGGGAAAGATGTGAATCAAGTGAGAGAATGGGTTTGCAAATATCCGGTAAGGTTCCCAACTGTTTCAAATGATTCGATTTAACCTGTTCACCGGCCAATGTACGTTGAAGAGCCCGTTTAAGATTCACTTCAGAAGAATCAGTTGATGGGGGTTTCTGTGATTGAGGACGGTCTTCGATTAATGAGTCCACCATCCATGTCAATTTCGCCTGAATATCATATTGATGAACACGACTGATTGCATAACGCATCTCAGCAGCTCTCACTCGTCGAGAGAGACTTTTCATTCGACCTTTATCTTTCGAAGGGCTTTGTGCTGAGAGACGTTGAATGAAAGTCGAGGGAGGGCAGGTGGCATAGCCAAGATTTGCTTTTTCGCCCGACGTCGTCATTTTGAAATCATCGGTAACTAAAATCACTTCATGGCCTTCTCGCTGAAGTTGTGATGCGAGTACCATCAAAGAGAGGTCGACATCTTGCGGTGATGCCTTCTCACCGATCATTTGCCCAAGACCTCGGATTTGCCCATCGTCGATGGCTGTTGTAGTTAAGAGGGATTCAAACTCATCCAATACTTTCGGTTTCTTGGACCATTTTTGAAAGCGAACATTTCGAATTTCATCATGAACGCCAGGCGTAACAAAAAGCCTCTGGCCATTTTTCTTGAGAATCTTGGCAGTGTCTTTGACAAAAGTGTCAGGCGCCATCGAACCAAGATGGATGAAGCAATTCGAGTCGATAACCCAAGTCTGTGTCATGGTGCTGCGAGTATGACGAAGGTCATAGGTTTCACTCTGGATTCAAACCAGGAAAGATGCATGTGGCAGGTCGTTTGAATACGCGATGACGGTATCGAGCGACAATCCGATAAGCAATGTCACGGAGTGGTAAAGGAATCAACCAGAGAAGTGGATACCACATTGAATAATACCATTTCATGTAAAGAAGACATCGGAGACCTGCAGCAGAACGCATGTAGGGCTTACCATCACGAATGAGAAAGACGCTATCCGCCTGTTGGAATTTCTCTGGAAAGTTCGAAATAAGTGCCTGGCCTTCTTTACTTTCAAGAGCGAGAAAGCGAAGCGAATTTGCCTGATGGAGACGTGGATTGATAAACACAGCTGTATGTGTGCACAGTCCACAATCACCGTCCATCAAAAGCAGATCTTTAGCTGTCACTTCATCACCTCAATTGGTTCAATATTCCAAGTCCGGACATTGACCCCGGGACTCATGTGGATGTGCTCAGGGTGAAGAGGGCTTTCAATACCAAGGTTGTATGATTCTAAGAGAGTATTTGTCTCTACCTCGACGTGTGCTGCACAATACTTCCAAGGAACATGGTGCGTATATGCACGATGTAATACGCCTTTGTGCGACGTATACAAACTGTAACGTTCAAAGAGGAAATATTCGAGTGAACCTTCAACTGCCTGTTCCATCGGACCAGCACTGTTCGTAGTACCAATCAATGATTCGCCACCTGCCTTGCGTCGAGAAGACCATGAATAATGCTCCTCGGTGTGGACCTTGATTTTGGCTTTTGCATAACGGTATGCAAGACCATAGGAGCGCGGTGCATGAAAACATGTGACTCGACTTTGTGCATCAAGTGTGAGAAACAAAACGCCAGGAACTCCATCTTTCGTAACATATGCCCGGATATTGAATTCTCCAAACGTCGAGATGAAAGGAACCCAAGGCAGGCCTCGTGGACGGACTTTTTCCATGGTGAATGGGATGACGCCAATATAGGCCTCACCATCATAGAGGTCGATTTCAAGACCTTCTGGAATATGTTTTTGCAGCAGTTCAGAATCAACCTTCCAATGCATGAAGGTGAGATGTTTCCAATTCTGATGCAATGTACATTTCCTTTGCGGCATTGGAAATGGTATGTGGCTGCAATCCAGATTATGATTTGCTGCCATGGTGGTTGCAACAGCGGAATGGTCTTGAATTATCCTCTTAGAGTTCCACAGAAGCATCCGAGTCAACACTAAATGTTATTTCGCCAAGATCTTTTTGTTGCCAGGTTGCAAGAAGGCCGAATAAGAAACCAAGT
>Ga0308019_10000244_pt1 | contig 33681 bp, 24 predicted proteins | sample Neamet284_FD_203135 | JGI IMG/M metagenome (GOLD analysis project Ga0308019, IMG submission 203135) | Marine microbial communities from water near the shore, Antarctic Ocean - #284 | ecosystem: Environmental > Aquatic > Marine > Unclassified | place: Southern Ocean | collected 2014-10-01
TTGGCTTGACGCTCCAGTTGGTTATATTACCGCAACGATGGAGTGGGCTGAGAAGAATGGTCAGGATTGGCGCGACTGGTGGCAGAATGAGGACACCGAATTACTACACTTTATTGGAAAGGACAACATTGTATTTCACTGTATCATCTTTCCTATTTTACTTAAGCAACACGGAGGCTTTATTTTGCCTCACCATGTCCCTGCCAATGAGTTCATGAATCTTGAGGGGGATAAAATCTCAACTTCTAGAAATTGGGCCGTGTGGGTAAGTGAGTTCTTGGAAAACAATCCTTCGGGAAGCGATCCAATGCGTTACGTTCTGACGTCTATCATGCCAGAGCAGCGCGACAGTGAATTTACCTGGAACGATTACAGGGATAGGATAAATAACGAACTGGCAGATGTGCTTGGGAATTTCGTAAATCGTGTCCTCGTACTTACTAGAAAGTACTACGATGGTGTTGTTCCAGTTGCACCGAATGAATCTGTTTTAACAGATGTCGACAAGGCGCTTATTGAGGTTCTTGAAGGAGCAGGAGAGAGAATCGGTGATTTAATATTACGTCACCGCTACCGGGAAGCCCAACTCGAAGCGATGAATGTCGCCCGACGTGGGAACAAATACCTCACTGAGGAGGAGCCTTGGAAGTTTCAAAAAACGGATCCTGATAGAGTAAGAACCATCATGCATCTTGCCTGCCAAGTGGTCGGAAACTTAGGAATCGTACTCCAACCTTTCCTTCCTAGAACAGCCGAGAAAATATCTATCTCGTTTGGAGTAAATGGATCTACGTGGAAGGACGTCTCCTCTACGCTTGTAAATAATGGCACCTTGCTGGGAGATCTACCTATCTTATTTACAAAAATCGATGAAGAAACTGTCGAGGCTGAGAAAGCAAAGCTTGGAAACAAGGGAGACGACTCAACTGACTCAGAAAAATATACTATTATGATTCAAAAAGACTCAACTACTTTCGATAATTTTTCAGAGATGGACCTTAGGGTGGCTACCGTAACTGAGTGTGTGGCCGTAAAAAAAACGAAAAAACTTTTACAACTTACTGTAGATACTGGACTTGATGTTAGAACGGTAGTTTCTGGAATCGCAGAGCATTTCTCACCTGAAGATGTTATAGGGCGTAGGGTAGTGCTTTTAGCGAACCTAGAGCCCCGCACAATAAAGGGGGTGGAGAGCTGTGGGATGGTTCTTATGGCTTCTACAAATGAAGGTGGGCTGAGGTTTATTACACCAGAAGAAGGTGTGACACCTGGAAATGTAATTCGTTAAATAAATTAAGCACTCACCAGGAAATGTCAGTACTCTCAACCATAAAAAATAGATTTAGCCCTTATTCATTTGACAAAACGAATGTAAGTTTTGAGGATATTGAGTCTGCTTTTGAAGCTGCTCGGTGGGCTCCGTCTGGTTATAACAATCAGCCGTGGAGATTCGCATACACTTCGCGCGACCACAATGATTTTGAAAAAATGCTTTCTTTCCCTGTGGAAGCAAATAGGAAGTGGATGAAAGACTGCGGAGGAATTGCTGTTATCCTCGCTAAAACACAAAGTGATTACAATGGCCAGCATGACCCCTCGGCCCAGTACTGTTGTGGACTTGCTGTTGGGCAAATGCTCGTAGAAATCTCTGCTTTAGGACTTCATTCACACCAAATAGGAGGTTTTGACAGCAAAGAGTTGGCTGCGTTTTTAGGGCTTCCAGATTCTGTAATACCTATGGCTATGATGGCTGTTGGCAGAACGTCTGAGGAACCTTCCAAAGAAAGAAAACGAGAACCGTTGAAGATTCTCGTTTCAAGATAAAAATAGTGTATCGTTGAGCGGGTAACCGTTTTTACTTCTCTACAACGAAAGACTGACGGACAAGTCCATGTTCAGTCTGGACTGTCATAAGGTAAGTGCCGTTTGATAAGTCTGAAACATCTATCTCAGATTGAGAAAGCGTAAACTCCATCATCTTTTGACCAGATATAGAATAAATCTCACAGAGGTTATTACTTAAATTGAATTCCCCATCTAAATAAACTGTAATGGTCGATGATGTTGGGCTTGGAAACACATCTAGGTGTTGTGAAAAGACAAGAGCTTCTACTCCCATAACGACCTCAACATTCATTGTAGAAACAGCTCCTACACAACCTGAAGCAGAAGACGCAGTAACAGATAGAACGCCATCAGGATTCTCTCCATCCCACTCCACAGTTACAAATGATGACCCTTGGCCTGAAAGTATCGTTCCTCCTGTGATAGTCCACTCGAATGAAGCTGCGTCATCGCTACAAGAGTAGGACCACTCAGACACCCCGGCACCTACCTCAACAGAAGCATCTCCTTCAATGACTCCAGCTGAAGGACCGAACTCACAATCGTCATTTGTCCAAGCACTCGCATCGTAGTTACATGCTTCAGTGTCCATACACTGAATAGGAGCATATAGGATGGGAAGAAGAAGCCTTAAGTCTGGGTCTTGATTTCCCCAAGGGAATATCTGAACGTGGATAGATCCTGAAATAGATCCTGCAGTAGTAAGTTGGGCTATAAGAATCTTCAAATCATCTCCGGCAAAACCAGGATGATCAACTCCTAAGCCAGGAAAAAAAGTAATCCAAGCATTACCAACAGTGGTGTTCGCAATAACATTCGCACCCGCCTCGAAGGCTGTAAAAGCATTGTAAACCGGATCTGCTAAAGACATTAATTCTATCGGTTCTAGAGAATTGTCAACCCCAATAGTTAACCAACTGTCATATTCCAATTCAGGAAAAGCCGTGTAAAACACGGGGTTAATCGCATTCGGAAACGTCTCACTGGCCGTGGGATGTTGGTACCACGCTGGAGAAGATGTTGACTCCATGATCCATGGATCATCTGTATTACCTGTGCAAGCTGATAGAAAGTCATCCGCATCGAGCATATGTATATACATCCTCCATGTAGTCAATCCCGCAAGAGCGCCTTCTGTGTGCACCGCGTATTCTTCAAGACCCACCCAATATTCGTTTGGTCCTTGGGCAACCATCGATGTGAGAGACGCGAAAGAAATCGCGATAAATAAAAACCCTTCTATAATTTTCTTCATTTAATTCTATCTTTTACCAACCAAATCCTAAATTCATACCAAATCTAACTCCAGTACCATTACCCTCGGGGAAAAGTACAGCATCTAGTTCTGACAAGGTGTCATCAAACCACTCTGTACTGACGCTTTTAAACTGAGGTCCCAAAAACATATCAATCATAAAGCCGTCACCATACCATTGGTATCCAAGTACAGCTGCAGCTCCTATTGCGTTTTTATTGTACCACGCATCTCCATCAACAGCCCATTCAACAGTTCTATAACGAGCAAGAGCTGCAATATAAAAGCCTTGACAAGAATTGCCTTTTGGATAGAATCTAAATTCTGGAATCACAATAAATCCTGAACGCGTTGATGTAAGAGTTTCCATTGTAGTAGAATCGGTAGCTGACCCTGATCCTGTTAGGATTCCTGCCGCCATTTGTACAGAAAACTGGTCAGTTAATGCATGTTCATACCCCAATTGGTATTGACCTACAATAAAGCCGAAAGGATTAGCTTTCACAACTTGTCCTGGGCCATCAGACTGAGCTGACAAAGAAGTGGCACATAAAAACAGCCCAATTAAAAATATATTTTTCATGTTATGTAATTTAAATTAGAAACCTATTTTAACTGAGAAAGATACTGTACGTCCATATGACCAGTAACCTTCTAGTTTTCCGTTTTCAACAGTTCCTTGTTCCTTCACACCCGTCTGAGGATTTGTAATCCACGTTTCATCCGCCTCACTCATGTAGATTGTATTCATTGCATTCTGAACATTCAAGCCTAATCTAACATCAAGGCCACGAGCTCTCGTATTCCAGCTGAGGTTTGCATCTAGGTATCCATAATCCTCCAATTGCACAGGCTGCATCCCGATTCTCGACTCATCGTCTCTGTCCTGGTCTATCTCAAACTGTGCATATAAATTCATGTTATAAACATAACTTGCTCCAATTCTAAAGTTCTTAGGAAGATCCATTCGAGCTTGTAGACCAAACTGAGTTTGAGGGGCATCACTCACCTTCAATCCAGCAGAGTAAATATGCATTGAGTCAATAATCTCGTTCGTATTCTCATCTAAAATTTCCGCTTCTACATCGTTGTCCCATCTCCAATCTCCAATACTCACAAGACCTCCAATCTCAAGAGACGGAAGCGGTTTCGTACGGAACTCAAGTTCAATCCCGTCGTGAGTCTCGATAAGACCTCTTACGAAAGCCCTATACTCTGTCCCATCAGGTCTAAGTAGTGGCCCTGACATAATCGTCTTGTCCTTCCACTTCGTGTGGTACACATTAACATCTAGTGATGCTTTCGGCAAGCGGACTCTGTATCCTATCTCAAGAGCTTCAACTTTTTCATTGATTAGGTTCTCATTAGAAAGCACATTTTGGTAATTCGGGAAAACATTCCTAATAAAAGGCGCCCGTGAGTAAACTCCGGCATTTATGTAAATGTGATTCGTCTCTGAAATCGCATAAGAACCTCCCAACTTCACGTTGTAACCTGGCGAGCTTACTTTTTCACTGAGAACTCCATACATAAATTGCTCTGTCGTGACGTACTCATCCGTGTCCTCGTTGTACTCCGTTACCTCCTGAACGCCTGTCTCATCGTAGCGGAAGTAAGTATATGGATCCTCACGGCGATATCCAGTGTAAGAACCTGTTGCTGCTAAGAATGCTGAGATTTTATCGGTATTGTACTCCAGCTGCGTAAAGAACCCTGCGTACTTAACAAAGCCTGTGTTGTCGTAATCCACTTTATCCCCCTCTGTCGCCATAAGCTGATACTCTGGATTGATGCCATATCCTGTGGCCGTTGAAAATGACTGCATGTAGAAATCGCCACCCATTAAATTTGAAGTGCGAGTGAAGTGCTTCCCTTCATAGTAACGCATATCCACTCCTGCAATGAGGTTGAGGTTGGGCGTTAGTTCCGATTTCAAAGTGCTTAATATTCCAGTCCAAACGTGCTCATTATGTGCATTCTCAATCACACTGCTCGATCTTCCTCCTACTAAAGTATCTCCATTAACAATCACCGGACCTCCTTTATGTCGGAGTGTGTCCACCCATGCCCCCGATGACTCGTTATAAGCAATTTCAAACTCTGGATAAGACACAGGTAAAGTGTTATTCACATTTGACTCGTATAAATAATCCCAGTACCTAGTGGTCTGTACAGTAGTTCCATCTGAAAGGGTTTCGTGAAGTCGCGCATTGTTAGTCCCATCATACCTCGAACCATAACCTTTTCCGAAACTCACATATGCAGATGTCGAAATGTGGGAGCGCTCACTAAGTTGGAAGTAATGATTGAGGGCGATTTGTGGCTTGTGATATCCATTCACTTTCGAGTTAAGTACTTCTCCGTTAAGATACCCCCAGTCGTCATTCCATCTGTGTCCCTCATACCCTAAGCTGTCAGGGAGTTTATTAATATCATTGAAGCGATTAACGGTGAGTTGACCTCGACGTTGGCCGTGAGTTTGTGGTGCGCCTATGGCTGTAAATACAAGTCGGTGCCCTCCGAAATCTTTTGCGGCAGTTATGAAATAACTCCAGGCATCAACAAATGTAGCGTCGACATAACCCTCACCATAAGTGCGAGATCCAATAGCGCTCACTGCCCAACCATTAGGAAGAAGGCCTGAACTCAGAGATAACATATGCTTCGTTTGTCCATAATCAGTAATCGAAGTTTTAAAGCTCCCTCCCTTTTCTACATCTGTTGCTTTCGTTACAATATTAATGGTTCCCCCGACGGAATTGATTGCAAGTTTCGACGCTCCTAAGCCGCGCTGAACCTGCATGGTTCTAACGGCATCGCCTAGACCTGCCCAGTTCGACCAATACACCCAACCGTTCTCCATATCGTTAACGGGAATACCGTTTACAAGAACCGCCACATTACTTTGGTCAAATCCTCGAATATTAATCCTGCTATCTCCAAATCCACCTCCTCCTTTGGTTGCGTAAACTCCTGGTGTAAAATTTAACACTTCTACGAGTTCTCTGTCACCTTGTTTTTCTTCTATTTCGCGAGCATCAATCGTAGAAACCGCCACTGGAGTTGCACGATCAACAGATACAGAGGCTATAACATCCGCCTCTTGTAAACCAATTGCACTTGGCTCAAGTACGATGTCCCCCATGTTCATGAGCCCAGTCCCTGAAAGGGATATGTATTTTTTCACTTTAGAGTAACCCATCGTTGTAGCAACCAAGTTTGTTTGGCCTTGGACACGGGTTTTAAATTGAAAAAATCCGTCAAAATCAGTAAATGAGCCTTCATTAAAATCCTCTAAATAAACGGATGCTCCAATTAACCCATTGCCCGATGTGGCATCAACTACTCTACCACGAATTGTTGTTTGGGCTAAAGAAATAGACGCATACAGAATTGCGACAATGGTTAAAAGGGTAGTTTTCATTAGGTTTGACTATTATGTGCAAAATACCAACACAGCCGTCATATGCAATAGCATTTAATGGGGAATTATCCCCAACGACCTACAGAGTTCAACAATTCTACAATTTGCACAGTATTTGTTGCGGCTCCCTTGCGAAGGTTATCGCTTACAATCCAAAGATGTAAACCACGAGGATTAGATAAATCACGGCGCAGGCGGCCCACAAAAACATCATCCTTTCCCTGTGCGTTTACGGGCATGGGGTATTCATTTGCGCTTGGGTTGTCACGAAGAACCACGCCGGGGAAAGATGAAAGCAAAGATCTCACATCCTCCATGGCGAAATCCTCTTTGAACTCTATAAAAACAGACTCCCCATGTCCACCCATCACAGGGATACGCACAGCAGTACAGCTTAAAGAAATTGAATCATCTCTCATGATTTTTTTTGTTTCGAGATGGACTTTCATCTCCTCCTTTGTGTATCCGTTGTCCTGAAAGACATCGCAATGTGGAATGCAATTTTTGTCAATGGGATGAGGATATGCCATTTCAGATGGCGTTAGGCCAGAGCGCTCTTCCATCATTTGAGAAACTGCGAGTTGACCCGTGCCAGTAACGCTTTGGTAGGTGCTTACAACTCCCCTAAGTATCTTAAATGCATCGTGCAGAGGCTTGAGAACCATTACCAGTTGCATCGTGGTACAGTTGGGATTTGCAATAATCATGTCGCTTGCAGTAATACAGTCGCCATTCACTTCCGGAACTACCAATTTGATATCTTCGTTCATCCGCCAAGCAGAACTGTTGTCAATTACTGTCACTCCTGCATCAGAAAATTTAGGAGCCCATTCTTGACTCACTGAACCGCCTGCTGAAAAAATCGCCACATCTGGTTTTTCAGACAAAGCGCTTTCTAAACTAACAATCGCAATCTTTTCTCCTCCAAAGTTGAGCGATTTTCCGATAGATTTCTCAGATGCTACAGGCAACAATTTCGCAATTGGGAAGTTTCTTTCTTCCAGAATCTGCAGCATCGTTTTACCTACCAAACCTGTTGCCCCCACAATTGCTATGCGTAGTGATTTCATAAAACAAAGCTAAAAACTTTGTATGCGTATACAACGGTTTTATATGTGGTTTTGTAAATCTTATTAACCGAGAGAACTTTGCATAAAGAGCTACTCAACATGTGTTTACTTTCCATTATTTCGTTTTTACTACTACCAACCCCTTTAGACTCTATTACATGGCAGGTCTCACCTGGTTGGGAGCAAGATGGTTTTGAATCTTGGACACTCGAAGCACCCTCAGCTGGAATTTATACGATTTCAGGTTGTACGGTCGAACCTTTTGAAGAACTCATCTTAGATATGAGGTGGAGGCAGGACTTATATGGATCCAACAACAACAATTCTCGGTTTTTTATCAGTGAGACTGACCAGTTTGATGCGATTGACAAACCACCTAACAACGCTCTTTCGTTGTCAATAGGAGAAAATGGAAGCAATGATCCAATGACTGTATCGAGCACATTCTTTGAATTCTCTACAGAAATCAATTCAGGGTTTTTTAACTTTTCTGAGCCTTTTGATTTGGATTTGTCAGTGAATCTATCGACTCAAGATTATTTAATTAAAATAGACGCCGGACAGCATAATCAGGGGTGGAAAATACCCGTCATTTCACAATTATATATTACATCTGATAGCCTTGTCAACAATTGGCAACCTCGGTGTTTTGGATTTGAAATCCTGTGTACATCTTCAAATACTGACGCTTTTTCATGGGGATTACATAGCTTATCGACAACAGATGTTACAATCTACGAGCCACGACTGTTGTCACATAGAGCAATTGACAGCACTGTTGTAGAGCTTGTTTGGTCAAGGCCCTTGTCAGCCCAAAATCCAACGATGACAACTTCTAGCAACTCCCCACACATTAGTTTTCTCACGTTATCTTCTCCCCTGTCAGATGAGGTTTTTAAAGACATTAAACTAAAGACTTCAGAGATTGATACAGTGATACAAGTCATCTATACACAGCCCAATACATCAAAATTTAGAGACCTGGTTATCACGGAATTATTTATAGACGCTACTCCCGCGATTGGATTTCCAGAAGTAGAGTGGTTCGAGGTTTTAAATCGATCTGATAAATATGTAGACATGAATAGGTGGAGTATGATCGTGAACAGCACAGCTTCTTTTTCTGAGCCTGCTGAAATCATTCCGCGAAATGGTTGGAGTGGAATATTAGCCCCTCAAGAACGTTTTTTAATATCCACATTGGCGTTTGATTCTTGCGAGTTCGAACCTTATCCAAAATTACAAGCGGGGTTACCCGGAGTCACAAGCCTGAATGACAACGGTATGAGTCTTACTCTTCTTCGTCCGGACGGCACATTGATTGACCAAATCATCTACGACAGAACTTGGTGGCAGCCCTATTCAATCCCCGCGCGTTCAACAAGTAAAATGTATACCGGGGGCTGCGGATTGCCTTCTAATTGGGCTCCAACTGATAATATTACCGGTGCAGATCCATGGTTAGAAGGTGAGAAGGAGATTTCTGAACCTGTCGGTTTTATGGGAACTTTTAAAGTCAACGCACACCTTTTAACTGAAGACCTTGTCGAGTTTTCTTTTTCCCAGGATGTGGACCCACTTTGTGAAATTACAGTAACCAGCAATGACTTTAGCACTTATTTACTTTGGGAAAACTCCTCATGGATTGCAAACCTAAGCGCTCCTTTGCCACTAAATGAATCCCTTGATATTCAAATAGAAGGTCTACAATTATGCACCTGCGACACCATCTTTTCCTTTACACTTTATAACTGGACTCCTGTGACATCTCCTCAATGGGGGGATTTGAAGATTATAGGTTTTCTTACCAATCCCGCTACTTCTTCAGGATTCAACGAATGGGTTAATGTCCAAAACACTAGTACACACTCAATAGATTTATATAATCTTCAGATTAATTCTAACCACCTAACGAATGCGCCCATTCTAGCTCCTCACGAATCATTTAAAATTAGCTCCATAAATACAGAACAGTGGAATTCGTTGGCTGAGAAAAGTGGGGTAATCGAAATAAAACTTGGCGATCTTGTTTTAGATCTTGTTGAATATAACTGGTGTTGGCATCTGGACAAAGAAAAAGCAGAAGGAGGGTACCCTCTGAAAAGGATTGGCAATTTTGAAGCTTCCAACTCTGGTGAAAATTGGACAACAGACATGTCTGAAGAGACTTTAATTGAAAGCTCTGAACGCGTGACTTCAAACACAATATTATTCGGATTATTTGAGGGGAAACCAGCTTGGCACGCCCCATATTCTATGGACTCAACAGTGCTTCTCCGGGAAAATTGGTCGCCTCAAATTGATTGGAAGTTTTGTGGCTCAGGACAAAACTGCGCAATAGCTCTGAATCTGCCAATCTCATATCAAGATTCCACTTCTATCTTGCTTCAGTGTAATGGATGGTTAAGAGCTGAAAGGAGTGCACTAATCGAAGAGAAATTTTGGTCTATACCTTTAAGTGACAAATCCGAGAGTCTTGTATATCTAAATGAACTCTTATCAAACCCCAATATAAGAGGTGGTGAATTTATTGAGGTCGCAATGAGGAATACCCCTGATTCAGAAGGCCTAACAGCAGCTAGAGCCACCACACATAATCTGATGATATCAAGTGCTGAAAGCCCTAGTCCAAATGATTTCGTACGGTTGTCGGAAATTGATTGGATGTTCCCAGAATCTGGGATACTCGCCTTTTCTGAATGCCCCTCTTGGGTAACTAATCGCAAGCCCGAATCCGTTATTCTCGAGCTTCAAACACCATCTCTTCAGCATGGAAGAGAACTCATACTAGCAAAAATTGAGAATACAATAACCGAGATTGATAGAGTAGAGATTAAAGCCTTTCCTGAAAATATTTCACAAGAGAGGGTTGATGATTTAAATGCCGTTTGGGTAAGGGGACCATATTCACAAGGTGGCAGTTCTCCTGGTTTTAATAATTTCTCAACCCAATTAAATGAAGAGAACTTAGAAATTACGCTCGGGGAGCTTGATATTTTTCCAAAAACCATCAACCTCAATCCCAACTCTGACAACAATTGGATACAGGTTTCTTTCGAACTCAATGATCACATCATTGAACTTGAGTTTATTGCCTCCGTTTCCATTTATAACTTTAACGGAGAAGAGATTGTAAAACTTGCTGAGCGGGAATTCGTCCACAAAAGAGGTACATGGGGATGGGAAGGTTATCGTGAAACTTGGCTGCCCGTTTCTCCTGGCACATATTTAGTCGTTCTTGAAATAGAACATCTGTCAAAAAAGTTAATTAATCGTGGATTAATTCAAGTGGGATATTACTAAAGTTTGTTGAAATTGCGGCCTATGTTCGAAGACATAGAAATCTTGCATCTAGATGCTCCTAATACCACCATGTTTGCACTTGCAATTGTGAACTTAGGCCTCATCGTATGGCTTAAACATGGCTTTCCTAGAGAATGGAGATTGGCAGGTTGGGCTTTCCTAAATGTTAGGCGAATTTGGCAAAGAAGTGCTGATGAAGCTCCTAGGACTGGAGGGGTTATAATAGCTCACATCCAAGGAATACTTGCTCTTGCAACCATATCATATGCATGTATAAATAACTTCTTGCAGGGATTTGTTTTAGGTGTTCTGATCGTCTTCGTTAGATTGTTCACAGTTGGAGTGCTCAGTCGGTTTAAAAAACTTGAACTTGTAATCAAAGAATCGACGGATATAGATAGACATCTAAGAACATGGATGGCTGCTTCTGTCTCAGTCATTGCAATTCTCCTATCGCTGCTGTCACCATTGAACACCGATGTGGGATGTAATCTACTATTGTCCACTTGGTTGTTTTGGAGCTTCTTCCGAATATGGCGCGTCTTTCAAACTTCAATAAATCGTATAAGTAGATATTCATTTGCATTCGTGTATCTTTGCAGCCTTGAAATTCTCCCTACGTTGTTTATCATACTAGTTGTAATCGACTCGTTATCATAAGCATATCAGGAGAATCTGAAAAACTAATGCAGGATGAAAAAGAAGATCAAGACTATTCTCATTTCACAACCTAAGCCGTCTACGGAAAAAAGCCCGTATTTCGATTTGGCAAAGGACATGAAGTTGATTATTGATTTCAGGCCCTTTATTCACGTTGAGCCTATCAGTGTGAAAGAGTTTCGCACGCAAAAAATTGACATTTCTGAACATACAGCAGTTATCCTAACATCTAGAATGGCTGTTGATCACTATTTCAGAATGGCTGAAGAAACTCGATTTGAGGTGCCTACTTCAATGAAATATTTTTGTATCAGTGAGAGCACCGCTTATTACTTACAGAAATATGTAGTATACCGCAAGAGGAAGATTTTTCACGGGCAGGTGCGCTTGCCAGAACTTATGACTATCATTAAGAAGCATAAGAAAGAAAAGTTCCTTTTACCTAGTTCTAACCTTTTAAAAGCCTCTATTCCAGCGGCTCTAGACGAACTTGGAGTAGATTACTCAAGGGCATGTATGTACAATACTGTATGTTCCGATTTAAGTGACCTTACAGATGTAAGGTATGATGTTCTGGTGTTTTTCAGTCCAAGTGGGATCGAATCTCTCTTCCAAAATTTTCCAGATTATGTGCAAGAGGAAACAAAAATCGCAGTGTTTGGCCCTACAACCGCAAAAGCTGCTGAGGCAGCTGGGTTAAGAATTGATATCAATGCACCAACTGCAAAAGCACCCTCTATGACGATGGCAATTGAACAGTACATAAAAGGTAAGTAGTAGAGCGACTACACATTATCTTGTGCCTCCAATGGTGCAAACTAGGTACACATTTAAAAAGGGCGAACGCCTTAAAAGCGTAATCGCAATAAATAGAGCCTTTTCTGAAGGCTCTAAAGTTGTGAAGTTTCCTTTCTTAGTACGCTATACACACACAACTTTCGATGCGGATTTCCCATACCAGATAGCGACTACTGTTTCTAAACGCCGATTTAAAAGAGCTGTCGACAGAAATCGGATAAAAAGATTAATGCGGGAAGCTTGGAGGCTTGAAAAACCACGACTTCTTGCAAACTGGGAGAAGGGGGGAGTCCAACATGCAATCGTTTTCGTTTATATCGGGAAAGAAATCCCAAACTTCGATCAGTGCAAGAACAACATTTGTAAGATTGTTGACGTATTGATCGACAACCCCATCGAAATGCCTGCCACAACATGAAAAAAACACGTAAATCATTTCTGATAGGGTTAGCGATACTCAGCACGGCCTTTATTTCCCTTAGACTCCCTATTAAAGAGGGCTTTTTTGAGATGTCTAAGCAATTAGAAATAATGAACTCTGCGTTTCGAGAATTAAATATTTTTTACGTTGATCCCCTATCCCCGGGTGAATTAATGGAGACGGGAATTGCCGCTATGCTTAAATCTCTCGATCCATACACAAGATATTACCCTGAATCAAAAATGGAGGACGTTAGGTTCATGTCAACTGGAGAATATGGGGGCGTGGGGTTATCACTTCGCGAGAGGTGGGATGGAACCTTTTACGTTGGTGATCTAAAGGAGAGTGCACCCGCAGAGAAGGGTGGTATTAAACTCGGAGATAATTTAATCCAAATAGCTGGCTCAAATATTTCACACTTAGACATGTCTAAGATAGGTGAGCTCATCAAAGGAACTGCTGGCACAGACATTACTCTAGGAATACAAAAACCTTCACAAAAGGAGATCGTAAATATTACACTAACTAGAGAGAAAATTAAACAACCTGATGTTCCATATTTTGGGATGATTAGTGATTCTACAGGATATTTAATTCTGAATAAATTCACTCGCACAGCAACCATTGAAGTTAGAAAAGCACTGAAACACTTGACTGACTCAATGGGGGCAAAGCAAATTGTTTTCGACCTCAGAGGCAATGGAGGCGGTCTTTTGAGAGAAGCTGTGAGCATAGTAAATCTCTTTGTACCTAAAGGACAAGAAGTCGTTTCTATGCGAGGTAAAACTCCAGAATGGAATAAAAGCTACAGCACTTCAGCCAAAGCTTTATTACCTAACATCCCTCTTGCGATACTCTTAGACGAACGTAGCGCTTCAGCTTCAGAAATTGTCGCTGGTACGCTGCAAGATCTCGATAGGGCTGTAATTATAGGTCAAGAAAGTTTCGGTAAGGGGCTTGTTCAGCAAACGAAGAAGTTAGCCTACGGATCAAGGATAAAAATCACCGTCGCTAAATACTATACTGCTAGTGGCAGATGTGTTCAACGACTACATTACGATGACCGTGATGATAGCGGTGAAGCTAAAATTAGTGCCGATTCAACACTTGCAACCTATTACACAAGAAATGGGCGGCCAGTTATTGAAGGCCGTGGAGTAATTCCAGACATAGAATTAAAACCACAAACACATGACTATGTTATCGATGGGCTCGTTAACAGTGGCGTATTCTTTGATTTCGCAGTAAATACTGCTGGTAATTTAGAGGACTCAATTGATATGGATTCGTTTGAAATAAGCGACCGCCAGTGGAAGAGCTTTCTGAATTACACTGTGGAGCAATTTAACGATCAGGTGCTCGAGAATACCGACAGAACTTTCCCATACGAACCTTTATCAAAAAAGGTGATCGCCGACTTAGAAACAGCAATGAACGAAGATGGATTAATCCGAGATGACTCAGAATTAATATCAAATTTAAAGACACTAATTAAACCCAATTTAGAAATCGATTTAACATCTCACGAGGATGAGATAAGGCAGGTTTTAGGGAAAGAGTTTGTCTTTCACGTAGAAAACACATCTGGAGTTTTCAAGTATGAACTTCCTAATGACCCAGTTGCCTTAGAGGCTATTTCAACTTTAGAAAGTGGTAACTACCTGCAACTTCTTGCTGGGAATACAAATGACTAAGTCTGTGAGTAATTCAGAAAAAATTCTCCTTTCAGGATTATTCATATCTGTCATGTCTATAGCTTGGAGCCCTTTCGGAACGAGTGTTGGAATGGGATTGATTGCATTAAGCTGGTTCATTTCGTTTTTTAATCGTCAATTAACATCTCCTACAAACAAATATCTTCTGTTTTCAATGGTGGGGCTATTCACTTGGCAGATCATGGGGCTTTTATGGACCGACAACATCCCTGAAGGTTTAGCTACATTGCAAATTAAACTCCCTCTTTTTATAGTCCCATTGAGCCTCTTAACTGTAAAATGGAACTCAAAACTGTGGATTGAGAGGGTCTTGCAAGTATTTGTAATTTCTATATTCTTCGCTGCTTCTGCTGGCCTATTAATTGGTTTTTACAAGACCCAAACAGGTGTTTCTCTGCAACCCAGCCAATGGTCCCCGTTTATATCTCACATTCGAATGGGGATACTCCTTGCGCTCGGTTGGGGAGGACTTTTGGTTCATCAGAGTGAGAAGTACCGAATTCTCATTTTCATCTACGCTATCGTTGCTGGAGTATATATCTGGCAAACACAATCAGTTACTGGAGCAGGAATGCTCTTCATAACCACCGTTTTAAGCTTGCAAAAAAAATGGAGAGTTTCTGTCGTCGCTGTAAGTCTCATTTCTGGATTCTGGTTGATGTGGACTCTCATTCCGGGACCGCCCCTTACTACTCTCCCATCTCATACTAGCTGGGGAGCACCGTACACGCATTACATGGACCGAGTTTTAGAAGAAAACGGCAATAAGGTTTGGTCTTCTTTAGCTTGGGATGAAATGAGACCTGAGTGGAATGATAAAAGTGAGTGTGATTTCGACTCAAAAGACTTAAAGGGCCAAGATATTAAATACACTCTCATGAGATACCTAACGTCTATGGGTGTGCCTAAAGACGGTCTAGCTGTGAGAAATCTTAGACTGAAAGACGTTCTAGCAATAGAGTCTGGGAATACCTCAATAAATCAAGAAATTTCATCGGGGTTGTCCTTAAGGTTAGATGAGTTAAAGTTTGAGGTCGGAAATTTTATTGACGGAGGAAATCCAAGTGGGAACTCCGTGACTCAGAGATGGGAGTATTTTAAAGTGGGTCTTTATATTGCAAAAGCGAATCTACTTTTAGGGGTGGGGACTGGTGATTTGCCTGATGCCTTTCACAAGGCTTATGAAGAGCTAGATACTCGCTTACTACCACAATTCAGGCACAGGACGCACAATCAATTTCTCGCTTGGTTGATTTCTGGAGGAGTAATTGGCCTGTTGTTATTTGTCCTAACGTTCGTCTTTTCATGGCAAAGAGATCTTTCCACAAAAATAAATAAGACAGGTCAAATTGCCTGGTGGGTTATTGTAGTTTCATGCCTTGCTGAGGACACGTTTGAAACACAAGCTGGAATCACATTCGCTGTTATTTCAATCGTCCTTTTCGCTCTCTATGACAAAAGATTCCAATCTTTACCCTCCGGAAAGCGAAGGGCTGCAGGGTAGCCAAATTTATGCAACTGTTTAAGGCCGTCTAAAATTATATTCTTCTTTTGTGATGACATTGAAATCACTGATTCGATTTTATTCTCAAGTGCTGCATTTGCAGAATAATCCTTAATCTGTACAACAGCGTTTGGATTGAACCACTTAATCGCATTTGCAACAATCCCCGCTTCATCAATGCAGTTATTCTGAAGTATCAAGATGTCCTTTTCTCCTTTATTCATGAAATCGAGCCTGCGGTATTTCCAATATGTAGCAAGTGTATTGTGTTTTGCGATTTTTAAACCCAACATTCCATCTAAGAAACCCAATTGAAAAAAGGTTTGGCGTAACCCTCTAAACGCCGATCTATAAATCGCCTCAATTAAGGACGTAGTCCTCCCTTCCTTATTCATAAACCGAGCTCCCATTTCGCTATAGGTATATAATTTACGAAGCAACTCTGCAGGTTCATTAATGCTGTAATGTAACAAGTCCCCTTTTAAAGAATTTGTTGAAAACCCTTCTTTTATTTTTACAAATTCGTGCACATTTCTCCCTGACCATTGTCCCAAATTGCGGTTAAATAATCGGAGTTTTTTATCTGGATACCAACCACCATAGTTCACCCATTTACCACAATAATCTGTACGGCGGCTAACAAAATATCCAGCGGGTTGAGAAGATGTAGAACTTAAATCATTCGAATCTTTGTGGTCTTTACGCCATTCTAACAATGAATTAATCAGCACTTCACTAAGAACTTCGTCTGCATCAAGACTGAGTATCCATTGATGTTTTGCCTTTGTGGTGGCAAAATGTTTTTGGGTTTTATAGCCCTCAAATTTATTCTGAAAAACAACAGCTCCTTTCTCCTTGCAGATTTCAATTGTTCTGTCTGTTGAAAATGAATCTACTACAATCACTTCGTCAACAACCCGCTTAAGAGAGTCAATTGAACGAGCAATAATATGCTCCTCATTGTATGTAATTATTACAGCTGAAATCACATCGCTAAGTTAGTAGTAAGTATGGGAATTGTGTGGAAAAAGTATGTTGCTGAATTTAGACAGACCGGTTAGCTTTGTATGTTATGAATGTACTTCTCCTTGGATCTGGTGGTCGCGAGCATGCAATGGCCTGGAAATTGTCTCAAAGCTCTTTACTGTCAAAGCTTTATGTCGCACCTGGCAATGCTGGCACCGAGCAAATTGCTACTAATGTGGCCTTAAACCCCATGGACTTTAGTGCTATTGATCGCTATATAAGACGCAATTCCATAGATATGCTCATTGTTGGGCCTGAAGCTCCTCTTGTAGCTGGAATTGTAGATTACTTCGAAGAGTCAAACAAACACAAAGACCTCGTGGTTATAGGCCCTCCTAAAGCAGGAGCTCTTTTAGAAGGTTCCAAGGATTTTGCTAAAGCTTTTATGGCCCGACACAATATCCCTACTGCAGATTACCAAACGTTTAAAACAGGCGAATTAAAACAGGCAAAAGCCTACCTTGATAAAAGAAAGCCACCTTACGTGATCAAAGCTGATGGATTAGCTGCTGGTAAAGGTGTGGTCATCACAGAAGATCGAAAGGAGGCTGAATCCACTCTAGAGGAAATGCTTGAAAACATGTCTTATGGAGAGGCTGGATCAAAGGTTGTCATTGAACAGTTTATGGATGGTGTTGAAGTAAGTTCATTTGTCGTGACTGATGGAATCGCTTATAAAATTCTTCCTTCTGCTAAAGACTACAAGCGAGCCTATGATGGTGATAAAGGTCCCAACACCGGAGGCATGGGAGCAATAAGCCCTGTGCCATTTGTAGATGCCGAGTTTCACGAAAAGACACTAAATCAGATTATAATTCCTACAATTAAAGGGCTACGAAAAGATAATATACCTTTTAATGGATTCGTTTTTATAGGCCTTATGAAAGTAGGTAGTGATCCGTATGTGGTGGAGTATAATTGTCGACTAGGTGATCCCGAATCCGAGGTGATTCTTCCTCTATTAAAAAGCGATTTACTTCACCTGTTTGACAGCCTGGGTTCAGGTCTTTTGAGCGAGTATGATCTTCAAATTGAGGACAAGACTGCTGCAACAGTTATGTTAACCTCAGGTGGCTATCCCGGAGAGTACTCAAAAGGAAAGCAAATTAAAGGATTAGAAAACACTCCGAAAGAAACAGAGGGGCTAATTTTTCATGCCGGAACTACTACTTCAAGGAGTAAGGTTGTAACAGCAGGAGGACGAGTTCTAGCATGTACCGGCATCGGTAACGGACTGGAACAGGCTCTAGAAAGAAGTTATAAATTAGCTGAAAGCATCAGCTTTAGCGACAAACAATACAGAAAGGATATCGGGAAAGACGTATTGGTTAAAGTTGTCTAAAGGAATCGCTTACGGAAAAGTCAAAGGTGAAGTAAAAGGTGAACGTCAAAAGTGAACGTCAAGGTGTTTTCCCCTCAGCCTTAGCTTTTGCTACATATCCATTCAACACTTTAAGCCAAATGACAAGGGAAACAAGGCCTAGAATTATAACACCTGCGTTAAACGGATCAGCAATAGGTTCGTAAACGTTTACAAATGTCCATTCTATGAACTTACCTATGGGCGTGATTATTTCCTGTGTATTCATATCGAGTTGATTCGGATGCAAATCTAATACGCAACTTCTTATTAACGTAAGACACGAGTAATCTTTTAAAAAAGAAATACAAAAACAAAGAGTTTGACCCATAGATTTCCCGAACTTAGCAAGATGAAAATAGGTGTAGTAACATTTCCAGGATCCAACTGTAATATGGACATTGTCCATGCATTGAGTAACAATCTTCAATATGAGGTCGTAGAGCTTTGGCACAAAGATTCTGACCTGCAAGGCGTTGAGGCTGTGGTGCTTCCCGGAGGATTCAGCTATGGAGATTATCTCAGAAGTGGTGCTATTGCTCGTTTTTCTCCAATTATGGAAGAGGTGATTAAATACGCTCATAACGGGGGGAAAGTTCTAGGGATTTGCAACGGATTTCAAATACTTTGTGAAGCCGGACTTTTGCCAGGGACTTTGATGCACAATGAAAGTCGCAAGTTCATTTGTAAAAATGTTCACCTTTTACCTGTTTCACGTACAGCATCTATCTCTGCTGATCTAGACGAAAAAGCAGCGTTGAAAATACCTATTGCTCATGGAGAAGGTAATTACTTCCTACAGGAAGCGGAATTAGCTGAACTTGAAGCCAATGACCAGGTTATTTTCCGATACTGTGATGAAAATGGAAAGGTTAGTAATTCTTCAAACCCCAATGGGTCTGCGAACAATATTGCCGGCGTTTGTAACGAAGGAAAAAATGTTTTCGGCATGATGCCCCACCCGGAAAGAGCTTGTTCTGAGGACTTGGGAAACACCGATGGATTAGCTATCTTACGTGGATTAGAAACACTTGTTAAAGCGTAAGAATATTAAGATCAACCTATGAAGCCTTTTCCAGCCGGTTCTTCTTTAAATAAAATTAAAATTCCCGCTGATTTAAGGGCTAATTTCCAGCCAATTGAATTAGAACAGGTTTGTACCGAACTTCGTCAATTTATAGTCGATGTGGTCTCTGAAAAAGGCGGACACTTTGGAGCCAGTTTAGGTGTTGTAGAGCTTACAGTAGCTTTACACTATGTGTTTAACACACCTGAAGACCAAATAGTTTGGGACGTCGGTCACCAGGCTTACGGACATAAAATCCTTACTGGAAGACGAGATGTATTTCACACAAACAGAGTGTACAAGGGCTTAAGTGGATTTCCCAAACGGTCAGAAAGCGAGTACGACACATTCGGAGTTGGTCACAGCAGCACCAGTATTTCTGCTGCACTGGGTATGGCCGTGGGATCGAGGTTGAATGGTGACACGAAAAGGAATCACATTGCAGTGATAGGGGATGGCGCAATGACCGCAGGGTTGGCTTTTGAAGGGCTAAATCACGCCGGGATCGAAGACAGTAACATGCTCGTCATCTTAAATGACAACTGCATGTCTATAGATCCGAATGTTGGTGCGCTGAAAGAGTATCTCACTGACATCACAACTTCTCATACTTACAACAAGGTCAAGGATGAAGTTTGGAAGCTTTTAGGCCAAATATCAAAATTTGGTCCCAACGCTCAGGCCATTGCGAAAAAAGTAGAAAACGCTGTTAAATCTGCTGTACTGCAGCAAAGCAATCTTTTTGAATCGCTCAATTTTAGGTATTTCGGGCCTGTCGATGGTCACGATGTTGAACATCTTACAAAAGTCTTGGCTGATCTAAAAGACATCCCCGGACCTAAATTATTACACTGTGTTACTCGAAAGGGAGCCAAGTATGAACCTGCTGAATCTGGCAGCCCCACGAAATGGCATGCCCCGGGTTTATTCAATAAAGAAACAGGGGAGATTATCGGAGCGGATAAGAATGACACAACGCCAAAGCCCCCTAAGTTCCAAGATGTTTTCGGACAAACAATTATCGATCTTGCGAAACTTGATAAACGCATCGTTGGGGTTACTCCGGCTATGCCTTCTGGGTGTTCTCTTAAAATGATGATGGAGCAAATGCCTGATAGAGCATTTGATGTGGGGATAGCTGAACAGCACGCGGTAACTTTTAGTGCAGGCATGGCTACACGTGGGCTCGTACCTTTTTGTAATATTTACTCGAGCTTCATGCAACGAGCTTACGATCAGGTAATTCATGACGTGGCCTTACAAAATTTGCATGTTGTCTTTTGTTTAGACCGTGGAGGTTTAGCGGGTGCTGATGGACCTACTCACCATGGGGTGTTTGATTTGGCCTTTATGAGAATTATTCCAAACATGGTGGTTGCTGCACCTATGGATGAAAATGATCTCCGAAATATGATGTTTACCGCATCTGAAAAACATGTCGGACCTTTTTCCATCCGTTATCCCAGAGGTACAGGGTCTATTGTTAATTGGAGAAACGAGTTCGAAGAAGTACCCGTAGGAAAAGGTCGGAAACTGAGAAAAGGGGTGACTGTTGCCGTTTTAAGTGTTGGAGCTATCGGAACTGAGGCCGTAAAAGCGCTAGATCGTCTAAATAAAAAAGGTATTTCAATCGCACATTACGACATGCGTTACATTAAACCTCTAGACGACGTAATGCTACATGAGGTTTTCAGCCAATTTAAAGGTGTAATCACTTTAGAAGATGGTGTCATCCAAGGTGGCTTTGGTTCAGCCGTGATAGAATGGATGATGGAACAGGGGTATAACGCAGCAATCACAAGAATGGGGATAGAGGATAAGTGGATTGAACATGGTACACAAGCAGAATTATATGCTGAATGCGGCTACAATGCAGAGGCGATAGAACTAAAAATTGAGGAAGTATTGGAGCGGATAAATACAAAAAGTAACTCCGCTGTAAATAAGACTCAATCTGCATAAAAATTCCTCCGTTTTTCCATAGATTAGTATTTCATGGAAACTGAAAAAAATAACATGGAGGAAGGTATCGTTAACCTTGTTGATAAAAGTGGATTAATTCAAATTGAGCTCGATACGATTGCTTCAATAAGTTGTGTCGAACTAGATTTTACGGATTGGTTATGGAGTGGAGTTGTCGTTAAGGAAAAAGAGTTTCGCATTGCAATCAAAGCTTTAGACACTGAAATTTATGAGGGAGTAGGCGTAGGCCTAACATGCAGTGAAGATGCAATTGTGCCAGATTGGGCTTGGATGCTGATCTCATCAAAATTAAACAATGCGAAATTTGTTGTTATAGGTGGGATTGAGGCGGCACGTGCTGAGGCAACTAGACTCGCTATTGTCAATCTTAAGCTAGACGACTACTTAGACAAGAGGGTTGTCATTAAGGGGTGTTCTAACAGTGGAGGCGCTGATTATTTAGTCCAAATTCAACAAAAACTACAACCTGTAGTAAAAAGTCTTATGTTCGGTGAGGCTTGCAGTACGGTTCCTGTATATAAAAAACTTGCTGTAAAAAGGTGAATAAATGCTGACATCTCAATCCGATAAAAAACTCTTCCTAATAGACGCATTTGCTTTAATCTTTAGGGCTTATTACGCGTTTATTAAAAACCCACGCATTAACTCTAAAGGCTTAAATACCTCTGCCGTATTCGGTTTTACTAATGCAATTTTAGAAGTTATAAGAGTTGAAAAACCCACGCACTTCGCAGTGGTTTTCGACCCACCAGGAGGATCGTTTAGAAGTGACATCTATCCGGAATATAAGGCTCACAGAGATGCTACACCTGAAGATATTATACTCAGCGTTCCTTTAATTAAACAAGTTTTAGAAGCCCTAAAAATCCCCCACCGCATGGAGATGGGGTACGAGGCTGATGATTTAATTGGATTTCTAGCGAAAAAGGCGGAGGCTGAGGGATACGATGTGTATATGATGACGCCAGATAAAGATTTTGGGCAACTTGTCACGGACAAGGTTAGAATGTACAGGCCGGGAAGGGGGCGGAATCCAGCTGAGATATGGGGACCTGAAGAAGTATGTGCGAAATTTGGCCTAAATAGAACAGATCAGGTAATTGATTATCTAGGACTTATGGGTGATGCCTCTGACAATATCCCCGGAGTCCCTGGAGTTGGTGCAAAAACGGCAGCAAAACTTCTTTGCGAATTTGACAGCATAGATGGATTGTATGAAAATACCGATAAATTGAGCGGGAAGATGAAGGAAAAGGTTGAAGCAAATCACGATTTGGCAATCTTATCTAGAAAACTAGCCACTATAGAACTCAATATAGATGCGGAGATAAATATCGGAGGGATGATTCGCCAGGATCTTGATGAATCCTTGCTAAGAAATATTCTGGAAGATTTAGAATTCAGAACACTTTTAAACAAGCTTGTTTCAACACCCACTGCCATACCTGCAGAGGTAATCGTACCCGAAGAGCCCCAAGAGGAACAGGCGCCGGAGACCGTCGGACAACTCGACATGTTCAGTACTAGCGCACCTGACCCTAAGCAAATTCCTTCCCCAGAAGTGCCCAAAGAGGCCGTGCATCAAAACTTTCAAGTAAATGACAAATATCATTTAATTGGTAATGATTCCCAGCTTGACAATTTAATTTCTCTGCTTATTAAAGCCAAGGGATGGGGGTTTCACACGATCACAGATGGATTCAACCCCATGCAGGACCAACTGTTAGGTCTTGCGTTTTCCTTGGAATCTGGAGATACCCGCTATGTTCATTTAAGCAATTTTACAAATGACGCACTTGGCAGACTGAAGCCAGTTCTCGAAGACGCCTCTAAAAAAATAACGGCCACCAACTACAAATTTGCCATTAAAGTTCTAGCCATGCACGGGGTGAAATTATCTCCGAACATTTTTGATTGTATGGTTGCCCATTATCTTTTAGATCCAGACCAAACCCACAAACTTCAAGACCTAGCTAAAATTTTCTTAGGCTACGATGCGATTTCACTTGAGGGATTAGTGGGGAAAGGTAAAAACCGCAAAACATTAGGTGAACTTGATCTAAGTATACTTCAACACTATGCATGTGAATCAGCTGATTTAGTTCTTCAACTAAAGAAAAAATTCATCGTTGAGATTGAAAATGATGGACTTACATCACTTCTTGAAGATGTTGAGTTTCCGTTAATTTCAATCCTTGCAGATATGGAGCTTACAGGTGTGAAAATTGATGCTGAGATGCTCGGTGAGTACAATATTGATTTAAGCGATCAGCTTGAAAAACTCCAAATAAAAATTATCGATGAAGCTGGTGTTGAATTCAATCTAGATTCTCCGAAACAGCTTGGGTCTATACTGTTTGAAACTCTTGTAATTACTGACAAAGCTAAGAGAACAAAAACAGGCCAATATCAAACTGGAGAAGATGTCCTGAAAAAACTTGCTGATACTCACCCCATCGTTCCGCTCATCATTGAATACCGGAAACTAAAGAAGTTAAAGAGCACATATGTGGAGCCTCTTCCCAAATTAATTCATCCTGAAACCGGGAGAATTCACACCTCTTATATGCAGACTGTGGCATCTACTGGACGCCTGAGTTCCAAGGATCCTAATCTTCAGAATATTCCAATCAGGACTGAAGCTGGAAGGCAGATTAGAAAAGCATTTATTCCAAAAGACTCGAACCACATACTTTTAGGTGCGGACTATAGCCAAATTGAACTACGCGTTGCCGCGGCTATGAGTAAGGACCCGGGACTGTGTGATGCCTTTCTTAATAATCAAGACGTTCACTCAGCAACTGCCTCGAAAGTTTTTGATGTCCGTTTAGAAGATGTTACAAGCGAACAAAGGTCACAAGCTAAGGCGGTCAACTTCGGGATACTGTATGGCCAAGGCGCATTTGGTCTGGCTGAAGAACTCGGGATAAAACGACAACGTGCAAAAGAGATTATTGTCTCATATAACGAGCAGTTTAACACTCTTGAAGCGTTTACAAAATTGTGTGTTGACCTAGCGCGTGAAAAGGAATATGCCGAGACAATTCTGGGGCGCCGTAGAAAACTCCCTGGAATAAATTCAAATAACGGCATGGTCAAAGCTTTTGCTGAAAGGAATGCTGTAAATGCCCCGATTCAAGGTTCTGCTGCGGATATAATAAAAGTGGCCATGGTTAAGCTTTTTAATGAACTAGAAAAAGGAAATTGGAAAGCAAAAATGATCATGCAGGTTCATGATGAACTCGTTCTAGACGTCCCTAAAGACGAGTTAGAATCATTAAAACTGATCGTGAGAGAGTGTATGGAAAGTGCCGTTGAAATAAACGTACCATTGATTGTAGATATGAAATCTGGTGAAGATTGGTTAGCCGCGCATTAATTAAACATCTTGTTTTGTAGAACTTTTTTCATTTGTTTACGTATATGCAGAATGTATGGTCAACTTTCCATACTATACAGATAAAAATAAATTAATATGAGCATACAAAAACAAATTCGTCAAACGTTGACTATTGCTGTAGCCTTAGTGACACTCTCAGTGGTGTCGACCGGATGTGGTGAAGCTGATTCTACAAACAATCACGATGTTGAGAGCAGTGACCCAGCAACAAGTAAAATAGAAGTAGCCAAACGTACTAAAACTCTGAAGAAGATCTTCAGAGCTGCCCCTTCTCCAATGGAAACTGCTCGTATTATTCAAAAGGAGGGTGTTAGTTTTAATCCTGAAAATCTTTGTGGAGTGGAGCTTGCTTCTAAAGATGGTTTGAGTTCTGACTACGCGATCAGCTTGGGTCTGTTGGGGGCTGATTTGAGTTACGCTTCCATCTATAGAAAAAATTCAATTGCGCTATCCTACTTAGAGGCTGTGAAAACTCTAAGTCAGGAACTCGGTGTGGGTTCCGTTCTCAACAACGAATTAATTGGTCGAGCTGAAGCAAATAGAGCAAATAGGGATTCTGTGGTTACGCTCGTGTCTCGTGCTTTTTACGATTTAAATGAGAAACTAAAATCTGTTGGTCACGAAGATCTTTCTGGGTTGGTAGTTGCATCGGGTTGGATTGAAGGCCTTTATTTAGCGACAAGAGAACTTGAAGGATCTTCTGACAACTACAAGACACTCATCGCTGAACAAAAACTGATTCTTGTAGATGTAATGTCTCTGATTGAGAGTTACAAGGAGTCCCCGGCTATAGAAGGTATGATTCAGCAACTTCAACCAGTAGTAACAGCATTTGAAGGTGTTACTTATGGAGAGAGTGCTGAGATTACAGCTAAGAAGAAAGATGGGGCAATTTACATTGGAGGAGGAAAGGAATACTTCGCAGATGAAAACACCATCCAAGCGATAACGACTGCGATCACAACATTGAGAAATAACCTAATTCAGTAAAAAAAGCAAAGATGAAATATACTATCCTACTCCTAGCTTCATTCGCATTTTTTACAGTTGAAGCATCCAGCCAATGTCGATCATTTACCAAGCGCAATTGTGTTCCAGTTTTAGAGGATTATATACAAAACGACAATTACAACGCCGCTGTATTAATCCCCGGTGACGAAGCTGAGTTAGACATGGCCTTTTACGGTGGTGTTAGCTATAGAATCGTTGTTTGTTCTCACTCTATACTTGGTGAGGTAGAGTTCAGTCTCAACGACCATGATGGCAATGCTTTGTGGACCAACTCGGATGGTGAAAACCACCTCGATCTACAAGTTGCTACAACACAGCAACTCTCCGTTAAAATTAAAGTGCCTGTAAATGAAGGGTCACTTATTCATGAAGGGTGTGTGTCTATCATGCTCGGTTCTAAAGAGTAATTATTTTATTACCCAGGATATAGATCTTGATTTACCTTCCGTAAATATTACAACAAAGTATATACCCTCACTTTTCATTGAAGCATCAAGTGTGAAGTCATTTATCCCAATGGGTAGAATCCCTTCATGAACAATGTCTATTTCTCTACCTAAAGCATCGTAGATAGAAATTTTTGTGTAGTCCGACTGAAAGCTCTTACAAGACAAGGTCGCTTCACCTTCTGATGGGTTAGGGAAGAGATTCCAGTCTGCTCCTATTTGCCACTCATTCACTGAGAGCATGGAGCTGTCATAAGCCGTAATATTAATATCGTCGAGGAAGATGTCGTTTCCCAAACGGCTTTCAAACTCAAACTGTACACGGAAATGAGGCGTGAGATATTTAGGTTGGTCTAAAATTAAAATATATTCATTCCACTCCTCAGGCCCCTCGGGCACAAAAGGGTAATAATGAGGAGGCGCGGAAGGAAGGGAGGTAAATCCACGGTGCATCTTGCGCAGGTCCCAGTCATGGCCACAATCACCCGTTACGCTAACTCGTAAACGGTCATCTGTATCGTCGTCCTCTGAGAGGCCTTTAAAGCAGTAAGCCCATTTATAGCTTATAACAACTTGGTAAGCCTCGGAAAGATCCATGGTGCTCGATCTAAGAAAATCCTTATTAAATTCGATGTTATTGCTCCAGTTGTTAAGGTGAAGTGAGTGTGATCCGGAATAAGACGCCTCAGCTGTTACTTCCCAACCACCATCAGAAATGGGGTCTTCTACAAACCACTCCGCATTGGGGAATTCAGTTGATTCAAAACCTTGTACCACTGGACTTTCCATCTCTCCCGCTGGAAGCACGGTGATTGTAATTGGAGAAGAGGCAAGTGTTGAATTACTGTTGCTTACAGTAAGAACAACTTCAAACACGCCCTCGGTATTGAACGTGTGATAGGGCGTATTATTTACTCCTTCTTCAGATCCTGACAGGATTGTGCCATCAGCAAAATCCCATTCCCAAGTAAGAACATCATGATAACTTTCATCTGTAAATAAAACACTGTCGCCCTCACAGATGACTTGTTCATCTACTGTGAAGATCGATTCACATAGTATCATGTCGCCTTCGACACCTGTCGCAGCTAGATTTGAAGGTGTAGAAAGTTGATTTCGTTGTGCTACTGAAGAAAGGGCGGCAGTGCGAAGGCGAGATTTTTGGCCTTCAGTAAACATCTTACCACAGTAAGAGTACTCCATATAATTCTGTACATTATCTAATGAACCACATGACACACCATCCAAGCTACAAGAAGTCCAACCTTTACTATTCGGTGTATCAGACACGAGGTCATCCTGATTACAGTTCGCCTGATCGCCTGGAGTATTAGAATTGCCCCATAGGTGACGGAGGTTCAGCCAATGTCCAATTTCGTGTGTGAGGACTCTAGAACGGAAGTTGTTGCTGGTTCCTGTCGAGCCAGTATACGAATCCTGAATTACAATACCATCAAGGTAAGCATCGTTAGGACTATTAACTGATCCCGGATAATGACTATAACCTGCAGCTCCATCAGCTGCAGCACAAACCCAAACATTTAAATAACTATTCCTCGGCCATTGAATGAGGAGCTTTACTTCTGAATCACCAACGTAGGTCTGTTGGCTCACAATTCTATTAATTCCAGAATGACAATCTCCATTTGGGTCTTTTCGCGCTAACTTAAACTCAACCTGAACGTCACCCGTTATATCGGAAAATGCGCTTACAATTTCATTTAGATCTGGATTGAGGGCGTTGTAATCACGGTTAACCACTTCGAGAGCATCGTGGATTTGGGCAGATGAAATATTTTCAACTCCGTTATTGTGAATCACATGAAATACTACGGGTATCGTTATGATCTCATCTCTTTCACCCCCTCTATTTCTCGCTTCAATATATTGTGCGGTTTCTCTTTCTAATTGCTGATCCGCTGAGGAGATCTGCTGAAGCCTTTCTGGAGTCATTCCAAAAGCGCGTACAGTGGCCTCATAGATACCACATAGTTTAACCTCTTGAGCCGAGTGTGAAAACGACGTGAATAAGAATAAGCTTACGAATAAAAGCCTGCTCACGAAGTTGCGCGTTGTGAATATTTTGTCTGACATGATTAAGCTCTGTAGGGGGTTTTCTTGCGGAGACAAATCTACAACATAGCAGCGCCCTTGAAAAATTAGTCGGGTGTAGTCTCTAGTCTGAATCCTATATCCGTTATCCCCTGTAATGGATCTTGCCTCATTCCCTGAGTAACCCTCAAATTGTACCTCCCATCTATAGGAAATTCAAAATCCTCTTTGAATGAAATCCTGTGGTCTATCACAGAACCTATTCCTGAGCCAAACCAGTTCCCTCTTGCATCAGCAAGGGTGCAACCTAGAGTGTCTCGTCTATTCTTACCATTGGGGAATGTGAAGTCAAGAAATAAGTATAAATTAGAAAACGGGTAGCTCTGGTTATGTCTTACATCAACAAAAATTGAGTATCGCGTGTCGGTGTCTTCAACTGTCCATTCAAAGGAGTTAGTATCCTCCGAGTACCAACCCTCAGGATTCACCTCATGTGAATCGCTCGCTACAGGAAACTGACCACAAGATGTAATTAAAACTAAAATGAAGAAAAAAGCTCCAAAACGAAAAATCATGAACTAGATTTTTGACTTTTTACTTTCCTCGGCCCCTTGTGTCTATTCTGAGGTCCCTTTTTAGTATTACCGCCTGATCTTCTCCCCTGCTTTTTATTTTTATCAAATCTAGTTAGATCATCTTGGCCCACAACATTGCTGTATGTCTTAGAAACCTCATCAGGAATTTCTTGTATTGCAAATTGAGAGATTGATGCTATTTTCTCACCTTTTTCAGATGCTTGAATAAGATTGTTTGCTACTTCAAGAGATACAGGCTGAGGTCCTCCAGAAGTTTCTCCTAGTTCTAAGAAATAGACTATTTTTTTAAAAATATCCATTTTAAAGATAACAGCATTCCCTTTTGAAGTGCGAATTTTAGTGTTTGCTGAAGGGAATTCTTTTACGGCTTCAACGTACTGATCTAATTCAAAGTTTAAACAACACTTTAGCTTACCACACTGACCCGCTAACTTAACTGGGTTCAGTGCCAATTGCTGATATCTTGCTGCTCCTGTAGATACTGACCTGAAATCTGTAAGCCAAGTGGAGCAGCAAAGTTCTCTGCCACATGATCCTATTCCACCTACTCTTGCAGCCTCTTGGCGAGCACCAATTTGGCGCATATCAATCCTCAAATTAAAGGTCGTGGCAAGTTCTCTTACAAGCTCTCTAAAGTCTACTCTTTGTTCTGCGACATAGAAGAATGTGGCCTTTTTTTCATCGCCTTGAAACTCTACATCTGTGAGTTTCATGTTGATTTTTAAACGCTTAATTATCTCTCTAGCTTTTAATCTGGTAGCATCTTCTCTCGTTCTTGCTCTATGCCAAACCTCGATTTCTTTAGCCGAAGATTTATGTAGAATCCGCTTAACCTCGTGGTCATCCTTCACTTTTCTAAGAGACATCTGAGTTCTAACGAGCTCACCCGTTAATGAAACAACTCCAACATCAGTGCCTGGATTTAAATCTAAAGACACGACATCCCCAACGTAATAACTGTCTGTAGACTTACGTCTGAAGAAACCTTTTCTGTTGTTTTTAAATCGAACTTCAACAATGTCAAAAGCAGAAATTCCTGAAGGCAGTGCTATTCCTTCAAGCCAATCATAGGTGGTTTTACCACCACTACCACATGTCCCACAACTTCCATTGTTTTTACAACCTCTCGGCGAGTCACCGGTTCCATTACTACAGCTATTACATCCCATTGTGCCACGAAGATACGTTTTTCACAGCCAGCAATTTGGGTCTTGTAAATGTTTATTCAGACTCCGTTCTAAGGAGCATATGCACCCGCACACTTAAGTCGAAAAAAACAACTTTGGCATTTACATTCCCAGAAATATCAGTAAAAGCATCCTCGATTAATCTTGATAAATCCACCACATTTTTATGATGTATAAATCGACTGAATTTCGAAACAAAAGCCTTTTCACCTTCCGTTAGACGTACCAAGTCATCAGCACCATAGTTTCCTATAATACATTGCCTTACCATATGTAAAGCGTAAGTTAAAAAGCGTTTTTGAGACTCTCGTCCAGGAGAAGCAAAGTCATTCGCTCCTGTCATAAAAGCTTCCCCATCTCTAGACCAACATGCCCGCATCCAAGAAGAAAACAGTCCCAAATCGGGGGTTTCAACTCCTGAAGAAGACATTCTAATAGCTGCAGAAATGTTCCCCTCAGTTATGTGAGCAAAACTCAGAGCCGCGTCTGCAGAAAGCCCTGTTTTCGAACTTATTCCATGAGCTGCCTCAGCGTCTGACAACCTCGGAACATGAACTCGTTGTAAGCGGGATAAAATTGTGGGAAGTAGTGTGTCTGCATTTTGAGAAACGAAAATAATTACTGTTTTATCCGTTGGCTCTTCAATTAATTTAAGGAATTTGTTCGCCGTATCAATCCTCATCGTTTCTGGTAGCCAAAGGATCAAAATCTTGTAGCTGCCATGAAAGGATTTAAGGCCCAGCTTTCTATTTACCTCCAAGGCTTCATCAACAGAAATAAATAGTTGTTTTTTATCCCCCCCTATTTTTGAAAGCCAATCATCAATCCCAATATACTCAGATTCAAGCATCAATTCTCTCCAAGCAATTTGGAAAGGTTCCGAAATTGATTTTCCTGCACCATCTTTTTTAAAAAAGGGAAACGTCCAATGTAAATCTGGGTGCTGCACTTTTTTATGTGCCAAACAAGATGTACACGCACCACAAGAATCTGTTTCCGTTCTTGCTGTACAATGAAGATATTGTGCGTAAGCCCTCGCTAAAGCAAGTCCACCTGAACCTTTAGGACCTTCGAACAATTGAGCGTGGGCGATTCTTCCTGAAAGAACTGCATCGCGAAGGCGAGCGGAAAGGACTGTTTGGCCTATGACATCTACAAATTGCATGGCAGCAAGGTAAGGCTTGGATGTCTATTAGAAGGTCGCATGAATCGCAATAAACGCCCCTCTACCCGGAGCCGAAATACCTGAAGAAAAGGTTTTATAATGCATGTCTAATAGGTTTGTTAAGCCTACCTGCGCATGTATGTTTTTATAAATTTCGAAGTGAGACTCTATGTTTAAGGTCCACCAGGATGGCGTGCCGCTTAACAAGGCCTCTTGAGGATTGTCTGTGCCTCCGGGACCATAATCTTCAATATTTTTTACTCCGTTAAATAGGACAAACCCTTCAATAGACCAATCCTTCTTGAAATATTCTAAAGAAGTTCTACCAAACATAGGGGGGATATGTGAAATTGGATCCTGTGAAATAAGGCGTGTACCTTTTGTGAAACTAGCTACGCTATGGAAATTAAGATTCGTTAATATTTGAGCGTTGATTTCAAATCTCGCACCTTTCACAATTGCATTCCCTAGATTTTCATTTCGCTGAATTGTCGCATATTCTCCTTCAATAAAAAGTTGGGATTCATTGTTTAATGTTGCAGCTACAGGTGAAATAAAATCTGCCCACAAACTTAAGAATACGGATGAATTTAAAGAAAGTTTTGGGGTAATGTCCCACGAAACACTCTCATCAAAACTGTAAATATATTCAGCTCTTAACGAGTCATTGGGGATGATAACATACCCTCCTTTTTCTCGGATTTTTGCAGCGTCATCTATGTTGGGGTGTCTGAATCCTGAAGACAGCGAGGTGGTAGTTTTTGTTTTCAACGAAAGCGGGACTTCGGCAGCAATGCTTCCGGTTAAAGCTCCGTGCGAGGAATTCATTTCATCAAATGGCAGCTCTAAAGCTGATGTTGGTATATAGGATGCGTTAATCGCTGAATGACTATATCTAACACCAAAATGATAAATGTTTTCTCCTGAGTTTCTTTTTGCGGATGCGAATGAAGCCCAAGACAACATGTTGCTTCCTGCATTGGGGTACCGGGTTAACAACGCCTCTCCGAATCCAGAATCAGCAACAGTCATACCGCTATAGTCTTCAGCACGAACCATTGATGTTACATCATTCCACTGTCCATCTACACCCGCTTCGAACTTCCAACCATCACCTCTAAAAGGAGAAGAAACCCAAACAGAAGAAAGTGAAATCACATCTACCAACTCCTCTTGTATTTCTCTTAATGAATCCCCGAATTGTCTTTTCTTTCTTGACTCACTGATATTTTGGTATGCAAATGTTGTGTGGAGAGACCCTGGTATGCCAAGGTATTGCTCCCAGCTTACAGCGGTCATCAATCTTTCCTGAGGGCCATAGTTCCATTCAGCCCATTTGAGGCCTGAGGCTGATGTGTCATTTAGTTTATCCAACCTTGGAATATCTGAGCTTATGCTGTATTGGAAATTCGTTTCAATGGCTCCACCAGGGATGCCAACTCTTAACTTGTGTAAGAAGTCCTTTTGAGAATACCCAGACGGTGTTTGGACTGATAGATTAGGGTTTCCTACAATTGAATCCACACCATTTATTCTGTCCACATAAGAATATATACCGCCCCAAAGCGGATCACCATGGGCTCGCCATTTACCCATCTTTAAATCACCGAAATTACTTGAACTCAATGCGACTACTGAAGCCCATCTCTCCTCTCCAGCTTCAGCTGTAGCGTGAATGTTAACTGAATTATTTACGCTTTTATATTGCGTAGAGACCAGAGCTGAAGAGTTGTATTCTGAATGTTTACTTCTAAACCTAGGCCTGAGTGTTGTAAAATGAACCACGCCTCCCAAAGCATCACTTCCGAATCTCACACTACTTGGACCTAAGATAACTTGTATTTTTTCAAGTGAATTGGGGTCTATGGTAATGGCATTTTGAAGATGACCCGATCTATAAATCGCGTTATTCATCCTGACTCCATCAATTACTAAAAGGATTCTATTTGCCTCAAATCCCCTAAGAACAGGAGACCCTCCACCCTGCTGACTTTGCTGCACATGAACTTGTCCTGATTTCTGTAATAGCTCAGCAGTATTTCCTGGGGCAACACCCTTACCTATTGATTCAACACCTAACGATTTGAGGCCTTGCGTACTGCCCACATCTGGGACAACATTCGAAATTATTTGGACCTCTTCTAAGGAAACAGGGCTTTCCTCCATGGCTATTGTTGCTCCAATTTTCTGGCCATGGATAATGAATACATCTTCATACCCCATGCTCCTGAGAAGCAATGTGTCGCCGTTAGTAAACGTCGGGAAAATCACAAAGCCATCAAAATCTGAGATCACTGATTGTAACGTGGTCAAATTGATTACTGAAACAAAAGGAATTGGAATGGATCCATTCACAACTCTAATACTTGGTGAATGAGGTGTGTCCTTTTGGGC
>Ga0308019_10000246_pt1 | contig 33486 bp, 30 predicted proteins | sample Neamet284_FD_203135 | JGI IMG/M metagenome (GOLD analysis project Ga0308019, IMG submission 203135) | Marine microbial communities from water near the shore, Antarctic Ocean - #284 | ecosystem: Environmental > Aquatic > Marine > Unclassified | place: Southern Ocean | collected 2014-10-01
CACAGCAGCACAACCTCTTTCATCGACTTGTGTAGAATTAAGTGGCGTCTTTGGGCATTCATCAAGAAGGTGACCTGTAGCATTCACATCCAATACTCCATCGTTATCATCATCGATATCTTCGAGTATATCGTTACAACCATCATCATCATAATCCGATACTTCATCTCTTAACCAATTGATTAATCCTTTTGGACACGCATCGACATTATCAAAGAGATCATCGTTATCGTCATCAGCATCTTCATCCAAATCCGAGCATCCATCTCCATCCCAATCACTGAATGAACTGGAAGCCCAGTTCAACATCCCACGCGGGCAAAGGTCTTCAGAATCAAGCACGCCATCATTATCATCATCCTCATCCTCATCAGTATCGTGGCATCCATCCGAATCATAGTCTGCATCAAGAGTACTAATCCATCCAAATGATCTCGGACAGAGGTCCAAATCATCCATCACTCCGTCATTGTCATCGTCGAGGTCTTCCTCAAGGTCATGGCAGCCATCATTGTCTTGATCACTTGCACTTGTCGAACTCCATCCGTCCGATGCCCCATAGCCATTTAGACAGAGGTCATTTTCATCTACAATTCCATCGCCATCCGCATCGTTACCTGAATTGTCAACAACTACTTGTGTTGTAACGGTGTCACTCTTGGAAGCATACTCTCCACATTCGACGACGGTTCGTATTTCAAAAGAGTCTGTGAGTTCTGAAAAATCCAGAAGTAGTTTCCATGTTCCATCATCCTTTACAGTACCAGATGTGCTCATGTCTTCACCATAATCAATCATCAATGAACATGTAGAAAGGGCACTATGAACAACACTTCCTTCAAACCAAATAACAGATGGTTCCTCTACAGAAAGTAAGACTGGAGCTGAAAGTATTGGGGCCTCTTCATCTGGTGAGATAATGCTGATTGTATGTACCAGGTCATTTTGCAGTGGCGAGATAAATTCACCATTATTGAGTGGAGTGAACTTGATTTGAACGGTATAGTTACCGATTGCTTCCGGAATAAAAGTCAATTGTAATCCCTGTGAAGTTCTTTCCCATTCATAATCTGTAAGCAACGAGATTTGAGGCGTGATGATTGTTGGTTGTGCATCCCAATCATCACCTTGGCTTTGCACCACTATGGTGAGGAGAACAGGAGTTCCATCGAGAGGTATTGTTTCAGGAAGAAGACCCCATGAAGTGGATAATTCTACGGTCAGAGGTCGTGTTTCTTCGACTTCTTTTCCATCATCAGTTGGGCTAACCGCACCGAAACAACCCGACAAAACCATCAGACCCGTGAGAAGGATAGCAGCCAATGAGCGCCTTTGCATGTATCTCAGAGGATTTATGCGAGTCTTGAATGTGTTGGACAAATCATACGGAATCCGATTCAGTTCTACCATCATTTGTAGGAGGTGATTCGATCAGTGAACTCCTCTTTGAATGTCGTACTGCCAATGGAAGCACCCATAACAACGGTCCACCTTTTTGACGCTGGATACTCACGATAAGTTCCCAATGTACCCGAATGAGTGGTGAGGATACTGTACCAGGCCAATTTAACTTGGGTGCATCGAGAATAATCTCTCCCTCTTTGAGTTCACTTTTGCTACCAAATTCCATAATGCGCATAGGTCGCAGAAAGAGTCCTCCTTTCACTTCATGTCGTTCCATTGGTGCCTCTTCACCCCCGCCAGTTCCATCATCCAGTCCCATTTCCCAATGATGCGGTAATTCAGTTGTTAGGCCAGGAGGTGGTTGTTTTGCCTCCGCATGTCCGAGTAAAGTGAACACTTCCTCTCGAGCAGGTGAAAGAGCACCGACCCTCCAAGTCACATGGATGTCTTGCCAATCATCACGGATTTCAGGTAGTTGAATCTTCAATTTCAAGGGTTCACCAGCTGACGGCTGTCCGAGAATTTCAACAAGAGGTATTTCAGGTGATGATTTGACAAAGTTTTGTTGCTGAACTAGATCTGCAAGGTTCGCACCTACTCGTAAAGCAAGCGGTGATAAGAGGAGTGGGACAATTACAACTGCTAAAATTGGATAATCAAAGAGCCCAATTCTGATGGTTCCAGTTCCAATTCCAGGTATTCCAAAAGAACTCAACACAGGTTCGATAAACAAGTATGCCAGTGCTACCAAGAGAACAACAACTGTTTTGGAAATGAATCGTCGAACCGCTGCATGGATGGGATTAGGGGTTAGATACCAGCCTCTTCGTTGTTTATTGACAACCAACGGCTGTTTCGAATCTTCGAGGTGATGTGAAATACGCTCGATTTCAGTATCATCAATGTGCTTACCATCGATGAGATAGCGCTGCTCAATGAGCCAAGTTTCTTCTCCACCGATACAAAAACTTGGAACATGTTCGGCTAATGTCTGGATTAGTTCTTCCTTGGTTCCATTTCCGAGAACAATTTTATTTGTCGCAATTGGTAATTCCGAGGCGATAAATCTGTAGGATTCAAACGGTGGGAAGCGTACTCTTTGTTCAAGTTGTAATTTGGAAATAAAATCACAACCTATCTAAATAACAGCCGAGTCCCTGCTTTTAGGGCTAATTTGCGAAATGCTGGAACTTTTTTCAGCAATGCTAAACCGAGAGGAACTGGCTTTTCGATATCACCGATATCGTTGATGAGTTGTAGAACATCAGGACGTGCAAAATTTACGAAATGAGCATCTAATTCTGTGTCACTCGCATCACTGACCAGTAAATTCCTCAATGAACGTGCTTTATCTTGGTCTTTTTTCATAGATTGGAAGTGCTTTGATGTGATCTTCTTTAGATTCTTTTCAGACAGTTCGTCTTCACAAATGGCTTTGCTTAGTGGCTTAAGAATACCTTTGATTTGTTTAAACCCAGGACCAATTCCTCCACCAGTTGTCGGTTTTGCCATTCCTGCAGCATCCCCGAGTAGCATGACTCTGTTGGCAACAGGTTTCTTCACCATACCACTTGGAATTGGACCGCAAAATCGTGCGATTTCTTTGATTCCTTCGAATCGATGTTTCCACAATGGATGTCGTATCAAATCTTCATAGCATTGTTCAACACTCCGACCCTTCAACCGTTCTGGAGTTGACCAAATACCAATTCGATGACTGCCAAAACCAGAGGGTATAACCCATGCAAAAAATCCAGGGGCGACTTCGGATCCACTGTACATTTCAAGCCAACGATCTGTACCCTTGTAGCCCAAAATTTCGACTTGGAATCCAATCATCATTTCTTTTGGTCGGCCCATTTTGAAATAACGTCGTGTCCAACTGTGAGCCCCATCACAACCAATGAGCAGCTTACAATTGAGCGTCATTTCTTTTCCATCCGATTCAATATTGAGTGTTACTTTCTCGGGAGTAATATCTGCTGAACGAGGCTGTGAGTTGAGCCAAAGCGATGCACCAGATTCCATTGCTTGTTGAACTACTCCTTGGTCAAATTTTTTCCGACATACCACATAGGTTCGTATTTTACCATCGGTTCCAACAGGGACCAATGTCCCACTTGGACCGTGAATTCGTGCACCGTCAATTTCTTCAAGAACAGAGTCGTAAAGCCCAACTTCGTGTAATGCCTTTGGTGTGACAAGACCAGCACATTGGAAGGGACGCCCGATTTCAGTATGCTCTTCAAGCATCAAAACTCGATGGCCCAAAGATGCCAAATGAGTTGCTGTTCGGCCACCAGTTGGACCAGCGCCAACGATGATGACGTCCCAATCGGACTGCTTCATGGTTCAAGTCCAGAGTCGGTTGGACATCAACCTTCGCTCTGCTGTGGCTCAAAAAGAAGAGTTCTCAGCGTTTTGCAAACTTGTATCCAATTGATTCATTCTTCTTAAGATACAATTTTGAAGAAAATTCACGTTCTGTCTTCTTGGAAATAAAGTCGTCATATGGTCCAATCTCCCTCTTTTCGATGAGTATTTTGGCTTCTTCACGAGTGATTTCTCTCTTTGAAACTTCTCTCAAGATTTGAATTGAACAACCATTGGAGGCTTCTTCTGGTTGGTAATGCGTCTCTGTTTCAATGATGTTGACTTTGTGTGTTGGACAAATGCCAACGACACCCTCAACAACAGTAAATCGTGTTGCATCTGCTGCAGCTTCTCGTGGTGGGAATTCAAATTTGATACGGTTATTATCACGGACAAGGAATGCCTTGAAAGGACGGCCACGCTTCGAAGTAAAGTCCTCAAGCAATTCTGATTTACCATTGACAAGTATATGCTTTGCTTCTTCAGGGGTTATTGGGCGCTTACACATTTCTTTGGAAACTCCACGGAATTTACAATCATCATGATCACACGCATACATGGTTTGTCCAATACGGATTGTACCATGGTCACAGGCAGGGCATGGGCAAACTTCCTCATCCGAGGCATCGGATGATGATTCTCCGCCACCGATAAATTCGACTTTTCCATCATCGGTTAGTTTGACCGATGCAATGTAGGGTTCTCCTGTTCGATTGAAAAAGCCATGCAAGTCATCGATTTGACGACTTTCGAGTAGGCGCATAGCCGTAGATTGGTCGAACCATCGACCAGAGGTATCCTTCCAGAATACAAATGAACATCCTTTATCTCGACCTTCATTCTTTTCACATTGGTAGGTGAGTGTAGTTTCGATAATCTTATTTTTACACACCAAGCAATCTCCAATTGAAGGTTCATTGATATACAATTCAGCTCGATCGTGATTTTTGATTCTCTCAACCATCACCGTCGTTTGCTCAATCACTGCATTCATGTAATTCTCGCGTGGTTCTTCTCCACGTTGAACACGGAGGAGTGACGATTCCATTTCACCAGTCATCTCAGGTGAAGTAATCCATTCAACTGGAATCTTTCTCAATACATCAATGATACGAATTCCGTGTGCTGTTGCACTAATACTTCCACCACGTGAGCGTTGAATATATCCACGATCAACGAGTTTTTCGATTGTGTCAGCCCGTGTTGCAGGCGTTCCGAGTCCCTTGTCTTTGATTGCTTCTGCTAATACTTCATCATCAATTTGCTTACCAGCATGTTCCATTAATCGTAGAAGTCCTGCTTCCTTGAGACGACCTTTCGGCTTTGATTTCTCTTCAGAAAATTCAAATGATTCGATTGAACCATCACAGGGGCTTGCTGGGAGAACATTCCAATTCTCAGGTAAGGTTTGCTTCTTTGGACGAACGGCTCGCCATCCTTCGACCTTGATTGTGCGGGATTCCTTGGTGAAGTTTTCACCTTCGATTGTCGCTGTTCGCTTTTGAACATCCCATGTGGCCTCAGGGTGCCAAGATGCTAAGAAGGTTCGAACGATGAGATCGTAGAGACGTGTATGGTCAGAGTTCAAATTCCCTTCTGGTATCTTTCCAGTTGGGATGATAGCAAAGTGATCACTCACTTTGGAATTGTCAAAATTTCTTCCAGCATTTTCCATTCCATCGTCAATGATTCGAGTCGAGTGGACATTATACTCTCCTTGTGCACCAAGTTGACGAATTGTTTTAGCAATTTGTTCATGCATGTCTTCAGGCAAATGGCGTGAATCTGTACGTGGGTAGGTTGTAAGCTTGAATGAATCATACAAATCTTGTGCGACTCCAAGCGTTTTCTTTGCAGACCAACTAAAGATGTTATTTGCTTCTCTCTGAAGGCTTGTAAGGTCAAAATTCAACGGTGGTTTTTCAACGGAGTCCCGCTGAGTTTGCTTTACAGTTGCCATTTTTCCTGATTCAAGTATTGCATTCAGATTATCATGTTCTGCTTGAACAATTATTCTGTGTGATTTGTAATCCGGTTGGTCAGGGTCATCGACGTGGTTGTTGCGCTCCCAACGTCCTTTCCATTCAGCATCACCTGATTTGAAGACGGCCTCAAGTTGCCAAAATGGTAGCGGTATGTGACCCAAAACGTGCAATTCATGTTCAACGATCATTGCCAAGGTGGCAGTCTGAACACGTCCGAGAGAGATCGCAACGCGTTCATTCTTTTTACGTGGAAGAAATGAATTTGCGATTCGTGAGCCATTCATGCCGATAATCCAATCAGCCTCAGAACGAGAATAAGCAGCATCACGGAGTGCAGAGTATTCTTCTCCATCTAAGCGTCCTTCCCAAGCCTTCTGAATCGAATCCTGAGTCATGGACTGAAGCCACATTCTGGAACTTTTCACCTTAGATTTCGTATGCTGAACAATTGTTCTAAAAATCAATTCGCCTTCCCTTGCAGCGTCACAAGCGTTAACGATTTCAGTTACATCCTTTGCCTTGATGAGTTTTGTGATCGCTGCAAGTTGCTTTTTACCTCTTCCACCAATTGGTTTGTATTCAAATGAATCAGGGATATATGGCAAGCGGTCAACCGTTTTCCTCCAATCCTTAAAGGCTTCATCGTAGTCATCCATGTACTTCAATTGTAACAAATGCCCAATCGCCCATGTGACAATAATTCCATTTCCTTCCCAGTGTGTATCGCTTTTTGATGAGGCACCGAGAACTTGTGCAATGTCATTGGCTACACTTGGTTTCTCGGCAACAATGACGACGCTCATGAATTTACATGCGACCGCCGAGGCTACTTGAACTCTTTTCTTCTTAAGGTCAATGAACAGATACTCTTGTATCTGTAGAGTAAAAACCAAACAAGTACAATATTATTTCACGGCAGCCGAGAACGCGATTTATATTCATCCCATGGTCCTTCAGAATTTGGCCCACCACATCCAATGCATCCAGGATACCCTGCGACATGCAGTTCTTGGCATGCAGAAACAACTTCTTTCCACCCTTCATGGGTTGGCATTTTAATCCACCTCACATCTGGTTTTGGCTCCTCCATTCCAATATAGGCAATTAACTGAAGGGCGTCAGCTTCAGGGTTTCGTTGATAAATCCGCACTTCTTTATACGAACCTGTATCAAAAGACGGGAATTGTAGTTTTGCTGGTTGATAGTCACTCATGGCCAAGAGAAGATCTTCCATATCTTTCTTGAACTCAGCAGGAAGCTCGAGATGTAGATTGTCGCTTCTCAAAATTTGTCGAGAAGTTTCCCGCACGACTGGCCAGAGTGGGTCATCAATGCGCACAAACAGCCGTGTGGGGCGGAAGTCTTGAAGGATACCGCTACGAGCGCATGGTATGGGCATAGGTTACCGGGTCTTCATTCGGCCGACGTTGCGTGCCCAAGATTCCGAAAAAGCGCATAGTCGAGCTTTACTGATGCTCAGGGCGTTCTCTTCTAATCCTCTTACTCGTGGTGTTCTATCAATGCTGTATCGGCCACGTAAGAACATACCAATCGATTGTTTTGGCCAGACCTATCAACATCCATTTGGTAATGCAGCAGGTCTCGATAAACGTGCAGAAGCACTACGTGGATGGGAAGCCATCGGTTTGTCATTCATTGAAATTGGCGGCGTAACTGAACATGAGCAAGATGGTAACCCCAAGCCCCGAATGTTTCGGGCAACCTCTTCGCGCTCTCTGGTAAATCGCATGGGATTCAATAACCCAGGATCTCAGAAAGTAGCCCTCCAATTAAAGCAGCATTTTGCCAAATATGGCTCTCCTTCGGTACCATTGTGGGCGAATCTGGGTAAATCTAAAACTACTTCACTTGAAGATGCACCAAACGATTATGCACAAACTATGGACCGATTATGGGACTATTGCGATGTATTTGTCATCAATGTTTCATCACCAAATACTCCCAATTTACGTGAACTTCAACACGATAATGCTCTCGAGTCGATTATTGAATCCTGTCAACGTGTTAACCAAAAGAATTCGAAATCGACTCAGTCGAAAGTTAAGCCATTGCTGGTCAAAATCGCACCTGACCTTTCTGATGACCAATTAGTTGCGATTGTCAAAACTGCTCGAACAGCAGGATGCGATGGAATCATTGCTACCAATACAACAACTGAACGTCCAGATACTTATCCGAAATCTGAAGAAAAGATATTTTCTCAAACAGGTGGACTAAGTGGTTCACCCCTCAGCAAGCCTTCGACTGATATGATTCACCATATTTATTCATTGACAAATGGAGAATGGCCCATTATTGGTGTTGGTGGTATTCTCTCTGTCGAAGATGCCTGGGCTAAAATTGGAGCAGGTGCTTGTCTTTTACAGGCATACAGCGGTTTTGTTTTCGAAGGTGCAGGGCTTACCAAATCCATTGTTCATGGACTCGATAAGAAATTGAAAGAGCATGGATTCTCGACTCTTCAGGAAGCGGTTGGCTTTTCCCATCGCATTACGACTTAATCAATGGTGATCTACATGTTTTCTCGACGAATACGAATCCTTCTACTTGGTGCTGCTATCACTCTTGGTCTTCTTGGTGTCCTCTTAATCGAGGCACCTGAACCGACACGAACCGTCGATGAAATAATGAATGACCCCTCAGAATTTCTTGGTCGTGAAATTGCAGTTCGTGGAGAAATTGTGGATGGAAGTATCAACTCAACTGAAAATATATTCCAATTACATGGCTCTTCTTATACGTTGCAAATCGATTACATGGATGCATCTGTATCCAATGGTTTAGGTGATAATCGTACAGTTTATGCCCAAGGCACCCTGTATTACATCGATGGTGAATATGTTTTAGAGGCACAAATCATCAAAACTTCATGCCCTTCAAAGTATGAAGAAGAACCTTGACGTCGTACATCCTCCTAAAGTGACAAGGGTTGCGTTAAAATACAGTCAGTTGTAGGACATGATGGGATAGGTGGGGAGCTAGGCGTACCCTGTACCACAAATCGTCTTCACGGTGGGCTGAAAGCCTTTGGGCGGCGAAAGCGGCTTCTTGGTTTCTACATGCGGACGTTGATGTCTCGCCCCCACATGACTCGGGTGTTGTGAACTGTTTCCGGAGGGAAACAGGAAGCAGATAACCGGGGGAATAGGTCAGGCCGGGAACGGAGCAGCCCTACTCGGAGCCATGTGTGCTGTGGGGTAACGGGATGGAGGAAGTGTGTGGGTTTAGCTGAGAAGAGCGCATGTCCACCATCGGAATTCCCACTCCTGAGGTCTCTGAATGGTTCTTTTGAACATGTATTCAATTTCCCATTTCCTTATTTGGTCTACAGCCGGTCGTTTCATTCGTACCAATTGGCCACTCTTTTTCCTACTCAGTATTGGCTGGGAACTTCTTGAACTCGTTCTTCCGTTTGAGTTTGCAATCGAAGACTGGGGCAACAAAGGTATGGACCTCGTCGTTAATACGCTCGGATATTACCTTGGTTGCCGGATGAGTTTCACAGCCAATGTTGGTCAAATATCAAACACGACATCACAGAACCAGCCCGGGCCCTGAAATTCAGGAACCTGTTCCCACTGAGAACGGGCAGTTTCATCACTCGAAAGTTCGGTAAATTGTAATTCATGGCTTGTGACAGCTTTGATCTCAACTTCACGTTCCATCTTTTCAGAATCAACCCATGAGACCTGTGCAGAGAGTACGACTTCCTCAGATTTCCAGTCGACCGATATTTGACACTCTGTGAGCCATTGTTGCTTAACTTCTGCACGATAAAGTACTTCTTCTAACCATTGAACGAGAAGCAAGTCCCATTGCCTTTCATTGTCAACAACAGGTGCAGATATTTGCCATTGTGCGGAATGGCGGATATGCACATTCATTGTCTTTATCGCCGATTCGGAGAGAAGGATTTCTTGCATTCCAAGAGTTGCTTCACTAAACAACCTGCTTGGGTTAGAGGCAAATGCACGCAGACCTATGTCTGCAGTTGTTGGCCTTGGCCAAGAACTCATTTGAACACCTCAGCGTTTTGAAACTTGAAGGTTCCAAGACATTTCACCGATACGGTCGATCAAATCATCTCGACTCAAGACAAATGATTCAGTGCGATTCGCACCTAAAATACACTCACATGCAGCATTTGCAAGCAATGCAGTATTCCTTACTGACAAGTTTTTCGATATAGCAACTGCAATGGCAACAGCAGCAGCGTCAATGAGCCCAATCATTTGTCGCAAATCATCGAGGGTGCATGGTGCATGCACAACTTCCTCATCACGTGAATAAATAGTCACACCTGCTTCTCCAGAAAGGACAACCAAATGATCCCAATTATGTGCTTCAATCAATTGAATTGCGGCCTCACTCCCTGTTGCGGCTCCAAGTCTTCTTCGCATCAATTCGAGACCTTGTGACTGAAATAGAATCCAATTCACACCGTGTGTACGATGTAAGCCAGTCAATTTTGGATCTGCAATAATTGGAACATTTTTACTTCGTGCTACCTGAATTATCCGTTCAGCACCCGTATCATTCACCACACCTTGTCCATAATCTGAAAGAATCAAGACATCAGCATCTTCCACTTCTTCCACCGCGAGGTCATAAAGTGAAAGTGAAGCCTCTTGTGGAACCGGATTGTCATCTTCAACATCCCAGCGCAACAGAAGTTGCTCATCACTGACCAAACTTTCCCGTGTTGCCAGAAGTCGAGTTTTCACCGTGGTAGTTCGGCCATCGATAATTGCGATTCCATCTGTTGCTACACCCTCTTCGTCGAGGAGTTCGAGAATATTTAATCCGGCTCTGTCGTCTCCGACAACTCCAAACAAATGGCTTTGTAATCCCATCGAGTTCAGTCCTCTTCCGACGTGTGCTGCAGCGCCAACATCTTCCTCACGCATTGTTTCACGGAGAACTGGGACAGGTGCTCTTGAGTTGAGATTATTTGCATATCCATGGATATAACAATCCATCATGATGTCACCGATAAGAACGACTTTGCATTCTTCAGCAGCCTTAAGCTGATTCTTGAGCTTGTTGAGGTCTTCGTATACGGCCTCTTCTTCATCGGACATGCCCATTTCTAACCCTCTCATGCGTTCCTAAGATACCGTTCACTTGATATTATCTCGTAATTCTGCTAGTAAACTAGCATGTTGGGCATCTGAAATCCCGAGGGTTTCTCTTAATGTTGCCAACATTGCTCCTTCATCCCTTGTAATGACTCCATCATCTAAAGCGGTGATTAGCGTGGATTTGTATGTGCTATACTTCTCTGAAACAATTGGAGATTGTTTTGCATCATTCAATAATTTATCATGCGTTAATCGGTCAAAGCCGTAGGCGATTCGTACTGTTTCAAGCAGCGCAATTTCATCATCAACTAATTCTCCATCGACCATTGCTTGTCGAAGCATGTCCAGATAGATCTCCTCAGGAGGAGGTGCCTTCTGTTCACGCCTTGCCTCATCGGATAAACGTCGAACACGTTCAGGATGCATGCCGAGGAAATCGACCACTTCTGAGAGTAAATATTGTTCATCACGCGTGATTTTCCCATCTTCCCACGCTCGAGCGAATAAGCGACGAATCAAGTGTTCTCCTGCTTGGGCATCGAGTGATGCAATTCCCTCGGGATTCGAAACTGGTGAAACGACAGGGTTGTCATGGAAATTCATTCCCTCATCAACAAATGAAAGCAAATCAAGTGATGCTTGTCCACCTTTACGCAATTCCGAGAGAATGATCTGTTTGCCGTTATGTACAACCGTTTGTGCGAGAATCTTTTCTCGTAATGCGCTCGCTTTTTCTCTTCCTGTCGAGGTCAATCCATACACCTGGCGACGTTGCTTACCGCCAGGGACATGACGCTTTGAATTGGTGAGGTCTCCTCGCAGTTCAAGTCGTTTGAGTGTTCTTGGAACGTGCTTACGTTGGACATGGACTGCTGCAGAAATACCGGCCTGGGTAAGTGCTGCTGGGGCTTCCCATTCGCCTTCAGGCAAGTTATTGTCGCACAAATGCAACAACATCCGCTCTTCAGTCGTTAAAGAGCCTAGATAGCCGTCAACCAATTCGCTCCCCATTTGTATCGTAGAAGTGAAGGCACATAGGGGCATCGGTTACCCTACAACTCAAATGATGCAATGATGACGGCGAAGCATGGCGAGGCAGAACCGTAAGTTCACACCGCGCCACCGTACTACGCGACCACTCGGAGTCTCTTTGACAACAAATCTCCCTCCTTCTCAATCACTTTCTCCACCCACAGAACGTGAAGGAAGTTGGTATATCGAACCACCGCTTTCTTCCAGATTGTACCAAAAGAGCGGTCTTGGTAAGATGCAAAGCGATGAAAGCATTCGCCTTACTGCAGAAGAGATTTTGTTTTGTCATTGGCATCGACATGTCCCTCTCCCAAGTGAGCATTGGTTTCGAGATTCAGTGAAGCAAAACCCGGATGTAGTCGCACGTGGCGTAGTTTTTGACACTGCGCGAAGTGGAGGTGAAATCTTGATTCCGGTTGAAAACATTCCTGGCAAATGGGGAATAGAGATCCCCAAAGCAACATGGGCAATGCGTTGGGGCCGAGAACAGGTTTTTTCCAAGGAACCCCCAGTCGCCCATGTTCGTTGGGCATGGACAACCGATGAGATCGATTGGGTCGAAATGCTTGAATGGACAAATACGGTACATTCACACGGTATGCTCGCAGAATTCTTTGTCATCGATGAAGAAATGGATGTGACGATGTATTTGCTTGGCATGGCGCAACCAAGTGGCAATCAACGACTTTGGAACTCCTTTTCCAGCGATGAGATACAAACGTTGTCTGATCTATGGGGTCAGCGAATCGCCCGAGGGACCGGGTGGTACATTCCAGATTTATCGACTTGGCCTTGGGAATCTATCGGTGTCGAACACCTCTCTGGTCGTCACCTTCGTGAAGAAGAAGGTAATTGGATCAATGCATTACTAAGCGGAATTCAATTGCCTCCTGAACTTGACCTTTTCAATGACCTCATGTCACGAGGTGTGTTGTTGCGACCTGGATTTAAATTCGGCAGCCGATGGCGAGTTTATGATACGCCTGTTGGTGAAGCGCATGCTCCTTGGCTTGTACAACCCGTTGAGTTTGCCCCAGAAACTTGGGAAGCAGCTTGTCTTGCAGTTCGCCTTTCTGAAGGTGTACATAAATCGTGGCTGTGTGCGCTTCCATCCCAAAAGGCGTGGTTTTACCTCCAGATGCAGAGATGGTTACCTGGTCGTTCTTAGACACCTTTACTCATCAATTGAGCGTCCCCAAGCGTCAGTATCTTGGTTCATCTCTGTGAGCAGTGAAGGTTCACTGGCTGGGAGAGGTTGTTGTGATTTGCTTGGTTTTTTTGTTCTCTCAAACATTCCAGCCAGTATCCATAGGGTGCAAATGATTCCAGCACTTCCAAGTAACTTGCCTGGAGTTCGCCATTCATCGAGAACGTTTCTTTCACCATCGACTGCAGTATATTCCATTTCCAGAGTCCAACGATGACCGTTTTGTGAGATAAAAATGAGTTCACCCTTTACAGACATTCGATCTTCGAGCAATCCATTTGGTTCGATTTCAAGGAGTACCTTATCATTTCCATCGAGGGTTATTTGGTTTGAAACAGTCCCAATGCGTGACATTGGGCCGTCAAGTTGTACAGTAAATGTCTGCGTCGTATTGCCAAGAGATGTAATTGGAATTTCTACGATTGAAGATTCGAATGCCGGCAGAGTTCCAATAGTTTTCGTCTCAACCGGTATTCGACCAAGAATCAAAATTTGAGTTTTCAAATAGAGTGAATCGTCACCACAATGAATGAACCCTTCGAGAGACGCTATGGCATTTACAGTTGATTCTGATGAATAGTTCAACTCAATCTCAATATTTTCACCCTCAATAAGAAAACTCTCGTTGATGAATCCTCTTCCATCCGATAGACTGAGGCTGTGTGTGAGTTGGCATGGTTTGATACTCGTGGCAAGGATTGGAAAACCATCGGTTTGCAAATAGACGCCTCCGAAATCTGGAACATCAAGTTGGAACTGGGGTGAACAATTTGGAGCAGTGAAATGAATTTCTACCGTGATGTTGATTTCAACAGTCGCAACCCAAGGTACAAGGAATCCATCATGTGTGAAAATCTGTATCCCCTGAGCGCCAAATGTGCCTCCATCGAGAAACAAATCTGAAGCCTCTCCAGAATTAGCACCGTTTCGTAAATCTGTACGACCATCTGCCTCAATTACCGCAAGCCATGGTTGGTCCGAATCTCGGTTAAGTTCATTTTTATCTTCACTCCCGACACTTCTATCTTGATAGGTGACAAGTATTCCAGATCCAGGTAAATGCTGATCAAAGCCAGAATTAGAACGATATTCAATCCAGATATTTTCATCATCAGTTAAAGGGATTTTCAGAGCGGTTCCATTCTCACTCATTCCTTGAAGTTGCACACTTGGTCCAATACACGGGGCTTGAGCGCTTTTCGGCCAATTGAGGTCCATTGTTTGACTTCTATTGGCATTCAAGAGGTCGAGAGTTGCTGCAGTTGGTAACGCTGGCCAAACACCGCCTCCATTCCAATTCCCACTCGCCATAATATCCCAATCCCCAACACCTTGCCAATTATTCAGTTGACTTGAGTCATGTACGGGGTACAGGTCCAGTGCACTCATTTGATGGAGCATTTCATGCAGAATTGTTCCGATCCCACTTGACCCGGTGCGTAGACTTGCCATTGTGTAATGTCCGACCTTGAGGTCTTCATCGACTTCTATTGGATTTTCAAATGAAGTGAAATGACTCCAAATCAATGAACTCTGCCCCGGTTTTTCTTCCTGGCCCATCATCGTATGTAGGATAAGTAAGCGGTCGACAAACCCATCGTTGTCCAGATCATATTCATTCCAGTCAACATAGGTCTCATGGTCCTCAACTGTCTCTTCTGCTAAGATCATTGGGAGAAACGTTCCATTTTGGCTCATGTCTCTATCGCCGCTTGAATCACTACCGTAATCGGAAACGGGTCCACTTGCACGAGTGATTTTTGTATTCACGTCAATTTGGATTTCTGTTGAAGAACCAGACATTTGGATAATATAACTTCGAGCGATATCATCCAACAGAGTTTGGGCCTGATCGACTCCCCATGCCTCTGTTGATGGTTGTTCATCAAAATCAACAAGCAGTACTAACCAACGTTCATTTTCTTGTAATGGGAGGAGATTAATTTCTTCCTCCTCAATGGTGATTGTATTTTCAGCCATCCATTGTTCAAGCGTCTCATTGTTTGAGAAACTCCATGAACTCGCGAGCAACAGTATGACGATGACTGGTATGCCATACCTCGGACTCATGCTCAAAGGCACAATGGTGAAGTGTTTCAATGCTTGGCTTTACTGGATTGATTAAAGTACACTTGTAGGTATTTTGAGTGCCTGTATGTGTTGTTGAACAGATGAGAGGAGTTGAGGGTCGAGTTGTAACAAGACTTGTTCAGGCCGAATCTGCATCCCCCACGATTCAGAATGTGGACGTGTATCGAGAATCAGCTCACCTATGTTTGAATGTTCCAGTACTGAGAAAACGCGCTCAGGGACGCTAGAAGTCGGCCATGGATCTCGAAGAGTAGCCATTTTCAATTCAATTTCGGTCATCAGAAACGGAGAAGGTAATGTGCGATGTGATTGGGTTTGAAGCAAATTGAATCCTCGTAGTGAACATCCAATCGCATGGCAATTGGATTTGAACGAATCTGGCAGAGGGTCAGACGAACAACCGCTGATGATTACATCAGTCAACCGATGCTGAAGTGCCAATTCCAAGAGATGTTCTCGTTCCGAGTTTGAAGTGCACAGTGAATGTGCAGAATGTATTGGAAACGGAGCCTTGAGTTGCTTTGGGATTGCCAGAGCAGCCCCACTGCACGAGCAATCAACCATTAGCATCTTTCGAATTCCACCTTCGGCATCCATTCTTGGTTGATGACCTCTAAAAGTTGGAACAGGTGACCTAAGCCATTTTCTTGAACACAGTTCAATCATACCAATTGCAACCCCACAGATCAGTAGCGCTAATCCACCAAACTCAGGTAGAGATGCGAGTAAGAGCAAGAATACAACGCCATATATTCGAATCCTCCACCAATCAGAAGTCTCCTCATTGAGCATACCATTCATTCCAGCAAGCATCATAGCAAAGATTGCACATGCTACTATAATTTCTGACCAAATAACAGCGATCACAATCGATAACATGTGAACAGCGTCGTATCGGGCATCTAATTTCATCGATTCATGGGTTTGGTGGCCAGTTTCAAACAGCAATGGGAAGAGGAGTCCAATGGTACTAATCACTGCCAAAAATACACTTAAACCACCTGTGATAAACCAATATTTCAACCATTTCCTCTCAGCGGGAAGTAAACCTGGGCGAGCAAATGACCATGCTTGGTACAGCATTAATGGCATGACCGTAATGAATCCAAATATGGCAGCAGTCATCCAGCGTACAGCACTCCAGCGTGCTGGGTCAAAGAGATTGAGGCACCCCTCCTCGCACGGATTGAGATACTTTAGGACGGAATCGAGAAGAGCATCGACTTGGGTGAGCCATCCAACAGTTGCGAGCGTTGCCACAAACAGGAGAAGCGTAACACGAGCAGTTAATTCATTCAAATGCTCCTGAACAGGACTTTGGCGGTCTTGTTCAAGTTGAAGTGACATAGGCTACCCTCAGATCCCTTTGGAAAAAGAAGATAACTCAGACAAGGTCTTTTGCTTGAGGTGATGCACGTGCTTGAGCAATTGTTCTGTAGACGCCAAAGATTGCCCATAGAGCAAGCATACCAAGACTCAGCATAACTTCCCACGACTGCGTACTTTCAACTGCCCATGCGAACAACAGCATCATTATGGCAGCTACTGCACTACGCCGGACACCTTGTGGAATGGCGAGACTCCTATCGAGATATTCAGGTCCGCCGCCGAACTTTCGTTCATAAAACTCGCCTTGAATCACTGCAGCGACAATAAGAATTGAAAGTGTTGTGAAATAGAACAGGTTTCCTTCATTAAAGAACATCTCAGCAAGATTCTCCTGACGTTCGGCTTCAACAGCAGCAGGGTCTTCAACAGCAACGAACAGAGCATCATAATCACCAACACTAATTGTTCGAAGAGTCAATTCCTCTTCATTATCATTTGTTGTTGAATTCGGTGAACTAATCGAGAATGAAGCGATGTTCCATGCATCTCCAGCATCGAAGTTTCCGTTTCCATTGACTGCATTACCAACCAATTGGAAAGGGATAATCCCGACATCAGAACTTGGAGCAGTCCAAGTGATGACCCAGTTATTTCCAACAGCGGACTGTGAAAGTGCACCGGGCTCTTCAGCAACAGTCCTCGAACCTTCTCCAGGAGTGAGTGTTCCTTTGTTATAATCCCAAATCATGTAACCGCCATCAGAATTCGAGGCATGCTGAAGTGAGATGGTAAAATCGTAGGATTGATCAATGGTATATGAGCGAGGGACACCGGAAATAGAAACAACAACAGAATTTGAGGGCGCACCATCTCCATGGCAACTGCATCCAGTTTCTACAACCAGGTTTTCACCGCTCTTCCATGGCGGCCCACCGGGCATTGCCAATGCAGGGGCAATCAAGAGGAGTGCCATCAATCCAAAGACCAACAATCGAGAGTTGCGTGAAAGCATAGTCGCACCTAATCTTTCCACCCGCAGCCGCCCTTTGAACGTTCCTTTTCGTCATGCCGCTAAGGGACATGAACAAAGGCTAGGTTTCAGTACTCAAATTTCTTTTATTGCCGTGTTTAATTGAGACATCATGGCCTTTCCGTCACCGAAAAGCATCATTGTTTTGTCCATGTAGAACAAATCATTGTCGACACCAGCATATCCAACTGAGAGTGAGCGCTTGATGATGACCACTGTTCGAGCCATGTCAGCATCGATGATTGGCATACCAGCCAGAGGTCCTTCTCCACTACGTGCAGCAGGATTGGTGGTATCGTTTGCACCGATGACAACAGCGACATCGCAATCTGGGAATTCACTGTTAATTTCGTCCATTTCAATCAATTGTTCATAGGGAACACTTGCTTCTGCAAGTAAGACGTTCATGTGGCCAGGCATTCGACCTGCAACAGGATGAATTGCATACTTGACTTCAGTACCGAATTTCTCAGTAATCAGATCTGCAAATTCTTTGACTTGATGTTGGCATTGAGATACAGCCATTCCATAGCCGGGGACGATGATGACTTTCTGTGCACCATCGATCATCATGGCGACTTCATCAGCATCAGATCCAACCTTTGTTCGAGTGAGTGATGCTTTCTCGCCATTACCGCCAAAGGATTTGAACAAGACATCCAAAAGGGTTCTGTTCATTGCTTTGCACATAATAAAGGTCAGAATAAGTCCTGATGCTCCAACTAAAGAACCAGCAATGATGAGCACTGAGTTTCCAATAATAAATCCGGTAAATGCTGCTGCAATTCCTGATAATGAGTTGAGTAGAGATACAACAACTGGCATATCAGCTCCACCAATAGGGAGAACGAGAATGATTCCAAGAGCACATGAGATGCCGATGATACCCCACATGTAATCCGTGTTTGTAGGATCTCCAATGCTGAGGTAAATCAATACAGCAACTGCCAACATCAGCAGTATCTTGACAGGATTGAGCCAAGTTGGACCCCATGTTGGTGTCTTAATCCACTTTCCAAAGACACTAATGCCGCCTTTGAGTTTGTACATTGCAAGCATAGAACCAGTGAGCGTCATCCAACCAACTAATGCCGAAAGGCCTGCTGCAACCATAGTGACCGTCAATTCTAAGCCTGCTGGAATCGTTTCAGCATTTTCAAGGTACTTCCATATTTCAGAAAGCGCAACAAGAGCAGATGCTGCTCCGCCAAAACCATTGAACATAGCGACGAGTTCTGGCATTCCAGTCATTTCTACTTTAACAGCGAGCCATAGTCCAATCAACGAACCGATTACTAATCCAGCACCGATGAGAACCCATTGTGCTCCACCTTCAAGTTGCATGTCGAGGACAGTCGTGATGACGGCAACAAGCATACCCATGGCTCCAAGCTGATTTCCGAATGGAGCAGTCCGTGGATGACCTAACTTTTTGAGTCCTGAAATAAACAGGATTGCAGAGAGTAAATATCCAATTGAAACCCAATCTTCCATCTTAAGCACCTCTGCGCTTCTTTCCAGCAATCATATTGAGCATACGATTTGTAACAGCAAACCCGCCAACGACGTTAATCATTGCCAGAACGACTGCCACAAAGGCGAGTATTCCTGAAACGGCTGTCTGTTGGGCATCATAGGCAACGTTTGCACCAAGCAATGCACCAATAATGCTGATTCCAGATATGGCATTTGCACCACTCATAAGAGGCGTGTGCAATGTAGCAGGAACTTTCGTGATCAATTCAAATCCGAGGAATATAGCAAGTATGAACAATGTAACGTTTCCGATTAAAATTTCTGGAGTCATTCGAGTACACCTCCGAGGCGTGTTTGTTTTGGATGTAATGCACCATTATGACAAAGAAGAACTCCACCCATGCCGTTAACATAGAAATCCGATCCTTCAGGCGCACCGACTAAGACATCGTCATCTTCACTGATGACAAGTTCGCCCTCTTTCACGAGGGATGTAATGAATGTGGTCAAATTGTTGGAATACAACATACTGGAAGTTGTTGCAAGTGTCCCAGGTAGATTTGAGGTTCCAACAATGATTACTCCATTTTCAGTTGTAATGACTTCTCCAGCCACTGTATCTTCACAGTTGCCTCCAACATCTGCATTCATATCAACGACAACTGCACCGGGTTTGAAGTTGAGAATCGCACTTGATGGAACCGTAATTGGAGCAGGTCGTCCGAAGATTCGTGCTGTTGTGACAATGATATCTGCATCAGCTGCAACACCACATACCGTGTCGTTGACTTTTTGAATAAATTCGGGGGTCAATGGTTTTGCATATCCTGATTCATCTTCGAAATCATCCATACCATCGACTTCAATGAATCTTCCACCTACGGATTCAATTTGTTCTGCAGCAGACTTTCGCACATCAGATGCATACACAATTGCTCCAAGGCGCTTTGCAGTTGCAATGGCTTGAAGGCCAGCGACTCCACTTCCCATAATGACAACCTTGGCTGGACGAATCGTACCTGCTGATGTGGTCATCATTGGAATTCCTCTTGCGACATGTGCAGCACCGAGAAGGACTGCTTTGTAACCTGCAAGATTGTCTTGACTTGAATTAACGTCCATTGATTGTGCTCGTGAAAGCCTTCGTGGAATCATGTCCATCGAAAGGAGAGTAATGTCGGCATCGATGCACGATTGAACGTGTTCAGGATGACGGAATGGGTCTGCAACACAGGCCACTCGAGATCCTTTAGCAATCCCTTCAACACCAGGGAAACGAATTGAGATGATTGTTTCGCATGACAATACTTCTTCTCGTGTTGTGATCTTTGCTCCAGCAGAGACATAATCAGCATCCAAGTTATTCGATGCCTTTCCAGCACCTTTTTCGACGAACACTTCAAAGCCTGCTTTTAGCAACTTCTTCATGCTTGAAGGGGCAATAGCCACTCGTGTTTCGCCGACAGGTTCCATAGGTACTCCAAGTTTCATACAACGTCCTCGATTCCCCTTGGCCAAAAATACGACGGGGGATGTTCTTGGCACCAAGAGGAGGTTCTTAGAGGAAACGCTTCGAAGTTGTCAATTTAGGTCTCGAAAAATGAATATTCCTACAGATTTCCAATTTTTACTGAAAGCAAACAACCATGTTGCTTATTGATGGTCGGGTATTGGGGTGAATACTGGAGAATTTACTATGAGCAGCCACCGAAGAAAAATCGCCGTTATTGGAGCCGGAAATGTGGGTGCAACTTGCGCATTCGTACTTGCACAAATGAAAATTGCAGATATTGTATTGTTGGATATCTATGAGGGATTTGCCAAGGGTAAGGCTCTTGATATGTCACAGAATGGCCAAGTTCTCAATTACAATGGTTCCATTACTGGAACTTCTGATTACAAGGATATTGCTGGTGCAAACGTTGTTGTCGTCACCTCAGGATTCCCTCGTCAACCAGGTATGACACGAGAAGATCTCATTGCCAAGAATGCTGGAATTGTCAAGCAAGTTGGCGAAGGTATTCGAGACCATGCCCCTGACTCTACCATTGTAATGGTTACCAACCCCCTCGACCTCATGACCTATCACATGCAAAAGGTCACTGGATTCCCTGCTAACCGCGTTTGTGGTCAAGCAGGTGTTTTGGACAGTGCCCGTATGACTCACTTTGTTGCTCAAGCCGTTGGATGCTCAGAAGAAGACGTCCAAGCAATGGTCTTAGGCGGTCATGGAGACACGATGGTCCCACTTCCTCGTTTTACTACCGTTGGTGGTATTTCGATTACTCATTTGCTTGATGAAGAAACCATTGATGCAATCTGTAAGCGTACCGCTGCCGGTGGTGGCGAAATTGTCAAACTTCTTGAACGTGGATCTGCATTCTATGCACCTGGTTCAGCAGCAGCAGTTATGGCAGAAGCTATTTTGAACGACAGAAAGCGATTGATTCCAGCATCTGCTTATCTTACGGGCCAGTATGGTCTTGAAGATGTATACATCGGAGTCCCAGTTATTCTTGGGGCAAATGGAATTGAACGTATTCTTGAATTGGAATTATCCGAAGGTGAACTTGCATCACTCCAAGGTTCTGGAAACTTTTACAAGGCCCAACTGAAAGAATTGCTCGGCTACTGACTGGATTCTCGAACGATTGCCAGGGAATACTTTTCTCCTGGTGTTGTAATGAATTTTTCATCGGTGGTTCCATTTTCAATCTTGACGAGTATTTTCCCTTGACGCCCTCTTGAAATCATACGTGCGAGTACTTCTTGACCGATGTAACATCCTTTTGCAGGGTGAACAAGCTGACCTAACCCAACAGAAAGAGGGTGATTACGGGTTGAAATTTCAAAACCATTCCAAGGTATTTTATTCTCTATTCTCCATTCGTGAAATGATTCTGTATCGTTTGTACTGATGCATTCAACATTGAGTGAAGCAATGAGGAGTGAATAATTTTCGCTGATATAACCGTGTGTGATCTCATCTCTGGACTCGAATGTGCCCACTTTGGTGTTTGAAACGCCATATTCGATACAAAATATATTTTGTGAGGTGACATCAACAATCGCCACTTCCTGGTCGAGGATTCGTGGAGTCACATGTTGAAGTAAAGATTCAAGTTGTGATTTGTGAGTTTGCACAGCAAGAAATCCACCCATATGGAAGATTGTTGCGAGGTCGACAATTTTGGCTTGTGTCGATGTAAACACCGTTTGGCGAACTTCACCTTGAATCATATCGACAATTTTGTTTGAAGACAGACCATCAATGAATTTCAAAGCATCAGAGCCTCGCCAAACAGTCAATGCAGCATCGTCGTAAGCCACTCGAGGCATAGTGCAACCTCAAGCGAATGATTCGCCGCATCCACACGAGGATTCAGCATTTGGATTGACAATTTTGAATCCTCCACCCATTAAGCGGTCTACGTAATCGATTTCTATACCATCAAGGAGATGGCTGGAAGCGTTTGGAACCAATACCCGGAAACCATCAACGGTCACTTCTTGACAACTTTGGTCGGTATCATCGACGATCTGTAAGTCATACATATATCCGGAACATCCACCGGATAATACGCCGACTAAAAGAGCCATAGAGCGGTCATCACCGAAGGCATCAACGAGCATTTCTTGCGCTTTCGAAGAGATGGTTAAATTCACATTGACCACTTCCGGAGTCATGACTTGCACGGGTCCAGAAGTTTCGCATGTACCGCAGTCCATGCTCCTTCGAAGCACCACTTCTCTATGAACCTGTTCTTCAATTTAGAATACTTTAACGGCGTTTATTCTTACGTTCAACTTCTTTGAGAAGAATTCCACAACGTCGTATTTGTTCTTTGGCACGCTTAATTTCTTCAGTTTCCAGGCCACGAGGGATCGATTGCTCAAAACATTTCATTGCATCAGGGTAGCGTTCCATTTCAGCATATGCACTGCCCATATTGTACAGAGTTTTTCCACGGACTTCTGCCGGTCGAATGAGCATGGCTTGATGATATGCTTCGACACACTTTGGATACTGTTCAAGGAAATAGTACGCGTTTCCACGTCCATTGAGGATACGAATAATCATATCATCATTCCCAGCAAATGAAGGTAGTGCACGGTCAAAACAGGAGAGTGCTTCATTAAATTTACCATCTTCAATCAGTCCGACACCCTGGTTGTACCATGCCACATCTTGATTTGCTACTGAACTTGAATTCACTTCGGTATTGACTGTAGTGGATGCTAGTTGTTGTGCCTCCAACGCTGCCTGAGTAAGGTCAAACGCAGGCTGAGTAGGTTGTTCAACCACCACTGCTTGTTGTGGGCGTTGAATCAATGCCTGAGCCGATTCAATAAGGAGTGAAGTAGCGGGTTCAGGAGTTGCTTGAACTGTTTCTACAGGCTGTGGTTCCGATTGAGACTGAAGTCCAAGTGCATTCATGTAATAATCAGCCTGCACCTCTTGTTGGTCAACGACAAGTTCTGTCGGTTGCGGTGCAGGAGGTTCAACAAATGCCTGTTCAACAGGTGCGGGTGCAACGGCCTCAATTGGATGGTTACCGCTGAGTAGGTCAGCCTTACGATGACACTTCTGCGCTGTTTCCAAATCTCCAGCCGATTCGAGTGAACGAGCGAGCCCTCTCCAAATCTGAGGATTTTGGCCATCGGCTTTAATCATGGATTTCCAAATAGTTACTGCTTGAACATCGTTTTGGGCAGCAGTGTACGCACGGGCATGGAATTCAGTTTCTCCGTCACCTAAGTATTGAAGAGCTTCTTGCGCCAGATGCGGGCCTTCTGGAAGTGTTGGTGGGAGTCCTTGGGCAGATTCCAGCACGTTTGCCTCTCCTTCGGCTAATTCAATAAGAATTCGGATAAAGTCTGCACGAGCAGGGTTATTTGGTTCAATTTGAAGCAGAATCCGAGTTGAATTAAGATAATTTTCTATATCTCCTGTTTGATTGCAGAGTTGGCTGCATTTCATTGCTGCCTTCAAATAATCTGCTTGAACATTCATTGCCTTCATATAGCATTCAATGGCGCGAGAGTGCTCACCTTTCCGTTGATATATTGAACCTAAGTTGAACCAGCCTGTCCCCTGATTTGGGTCAAGTGACTGAGCATGTTCAAGGGCTGATATAGCGTGATCATCGAGTTCAAGGCGAGCCATTGCTCCTCCAGCAATTCTCCATGCACCAGCGTGTTCTGCCGCAATTGTTTTCAAATGGGGGCTGAGTAATTCCAGTGCTGACTTCGCATCTCCAGTTCGAATCATGGCCGTAGCTTCATCAACCAAATCATCGATAACAATTGGGATTTCCATCGGAATTTCAATTTCTGGTAGAGGTTTTTGGATCACTGGTTCTTCGATGACGGGTTGAGGTTGCTGGATCATCGGCTGTTCAACTTGTTCGATCACCTGTTGAATCTCTTGTGTTGCCGCAACAACTTCTGCAGCAGATTTGAGTTCTTGGTATTCAAGATGCTTATTTTCATCCTCGTCATGATAGGTTGCTTCTGCGAGAACTGCCTCTTTATTGGTGACACCAACTTCTTTCATAACTTCAGCAACCTGCTGGTCATCATAGGTTTGGGAAGGTGCTTGTATTGGCATTGCTTCGATTGGTATATTTTCCTCACTTCCAGCACATCGACTTTTCACATCGAGCAACAACGGATGGCCAGGGAAGAAATGCAATGCTCTGACTGCCATTTTATAGGCGGCCGAATCATCACCAATTCGTTCGAGTAGAGTCGCAATGTTTGCAGTGGCAGGAGCATTATCTGGATTGATATCAAGACAAATTTGGAATGCCTGTCGGGCACCACGTGCATCTTGCTCAGCTTCGAGTAAAACACCCCGGTTAAACCATGCCATGTCGCATGAAGGGTCCAATGCAATAGCCTTGTTGAAGGCTGTAAGTGCACCTTTTGAATCATTTTTCCGTGAACATTCTTCACCCAGTTGAAGTAAAAAGTCGACCGAACTTTCATCGTTCGTCTCTTCTTCGATTTCCTGGTTCTTCGCTTGCGCTAAATTCCATTTCACTGCGGCATTTTGTAGCTCTTCTTCTTTGAGGTAATTATTTCCGTCCACATCCATGGAATGGGCAAAGGTGAGAAAACCTTCTTTGTCCGAAATTGAATGTTGTTGAATTATTCGTTCGAGAACCTTTTCTGAATACCCCATTGATTTGACCTCGACGTGTTCAACCATGTCACCCAATCCTGCTGAACGAAGTGCTGCGGCCATAGATTCAGCCACAGCATCAGACACGGCATTCGAATCTGAGGGATTTGGAGTATCTGCGCCGGTTCCGTTCATTGTGTCACCAATCCAAAGCGGTTATGCGGCCGGCATAAGCATTGCTTCTCTTTGTACTACCAAAATACACACTATATTCAAAAGCCTCCGGCCAAAGTCGACATCATGACACAGACACCTCTTCGTATTCTCGGCCTCTCCGGTGAGTATCGCCCAACATCAAAAAGCGGCATGATGGTGAACCTGGCACTTTCGTATGCTGAATCAAAAGGCGCAGAAATTATTTTTTGGGACTGTGCAGAAAAACCCCTTCCATTTGTTGGAGAAGAAGGATGCTGGGAAAATCCATACGTCAAAGAATTTCAAACACTCGCCTCATCTTGTGATGCATTCTTGATCTGTTCCCCCGAATACCACGGAACCATGTCAGGTGTAATGAAAAACACATTTGATTGGCTTTATGATAAGCACGTTGGAGGCAAAGCATTTGGCCTCATGTCCACGCTCGGAGGCATATCGAATTCGAATACGCTCAATCATATGCGTATTATGCTCCGTTGGCTGCATGCTTGGCCTGTGCCTGAGCAATTAGCAGTCGGTCATGTCAAAGAGGCGTTTGATGAAGAAGGTAATTTAGTGGATGTTGAACTCATGAACCGCCTTCATGCCTTGGTCGATTCAGTGATGAAAACGTCCTCCCTCTTCGTATCTCAGAGTGATGAGTGAGTTCGATGACAGAACAACGCCCGTTTTTTGATGATGAATACGGTGGCCGATATCTCCTTGTTGAGCCTGGTGACTTTCAAATGGGCAACGAGAAGGGGACACGTTCTGAACAACCGACTCACCATGTCAGCATATCAGAACCCTTTTTTTGCGGTGAGCGTCCAGTCACTCAAGCTCATTGGCAGACAATTATGGGCAGCAACCCATCTGCGTTTACCGATGGTTGGGCGGCAGGACTCCGGCCAGTTGAACAAGTCTCATGGATTGAAGTTCATGAATTTCTGACTCTTTTCAATCAAATCGATCATGCCACCGAGCGTCTCGGAGTACGCGGTATTTGGCGATTACCTTCGGAAGCGGAGTGGGAATATCTTGCACGTGCCAACACGACTACACGTTGGGCTTTTGGTGACAGAGATGGCGACTTAAGTGACTACGGTTGGCATGCAGGAAATTCTGGGGCAAGTACACGTGAAGTTGGACAGAAAAAACCGAACCCGTGGGGTTTTTTGGACTTGCACGGTCAAGTATCAGAATGGTGTGAAGATACGTTTGAAAAAAATTACGAATCACATAAAGGTGTTCAATCTCCAAAACAAGGTACATCCCAACGCCGAGTTCATCGCGGAGGTTCATGGTTTACTGAGTCTGACTCAACTCGAAGTTCGTCAAGGGGTTCTGCCTTGATGAATCTCAAAAGTGATGGTATCGGTTTCAGGTTGGTTTGGCAACCGGTTTAGGATTCATATTGGAGGTAGAATTATGGCTGTTCTCTATCATAATCCACGTTGTTCGAAATCTCGTCAGGCCGTCGCTTTATGTGATGCATCATCCCTCGACGTTGACATTCATTTGTATCTGACATCTCCGCTCGATTATGAGACTCTGTATTCTCTCCTTTCACGTCTTGAAGGAGATGTGAGCCGTTCTATACGTTGGAATGATAAAGCGTTTAAAGTGATAGATACGCCGAATATCGATCGGACCAGTATTGAATCAATCGCTCGTTTTCTTTCACTAAACGGCCATTTAATGGAACGTCCCTGGTTCGATAATGGTCGTTCTACTTGGATTGGTCGTCCTGTAGATTGTCTTGTGGATGTGCTTCAATGATATGCTCTTCAACAGGTGTTCGTGGCTCAATGTCATAACCACTGCTTTCATCAATTCCAGCGAGTGTTTGATGTTGGGGAGTTTGACCCGGACCGATATTCCATTTGAGAGTGAAACTTTGGTTGAGGCATGTCATCAAATTCCGTGTTTTAAGAGCATCAATGCCAGATGCAGTTCTATCGACGGCTGGAGCAATATTTTCTTTGAATACTTCGTCCATTGCTACGCAGATCGTTTGGAACGTTCTCGAGCCATCGCACAATTCCCAAAGCATACTGTTCATCGTATCCAGCGGCCTTCGTACTTCTCTTGGCGCACGAAATAAGCGAGCCAATACGCGTTCAAACCGTGTAAAACGCTTTTCTATCCGAAGTGCAATCTTTTTTCCAGTGATTCCATCTTCTGCTATATGTGGCCCAATATCTCCAACACGCGCCCACCAGACGGGTAAACGACAAGGATAGGTCCCCGAATATTGATGATTATCTGCATCTGCTAGTTCCATATTGAAGCCTCAAAATTGTGTGAATGTCCAAATCACCATGACAGACATTGCTGCAATGCCGGTGAATGCAACAAGTCGTGTGGCTTCCAATCGCTCAGTAAAGTTCCTCAGAAACCATGTCCCGACTCCACAAACGGCAATGAGGAGCCAAAGCAAGTACCACGCTGGTGGATATGCCATTGATTCCATACTCTAAGCCTCTTGAGTCGGGTACCTTACTTTTTCGTATCGAGATATTGCTGGCCATAGTACTGCCATTGTTCCATCGTCCAACCATGGGGAAGGCCTTCAGCAGGCACTTCAGGTCCTGCCTGAACGGGGGGCGTTGACTGTTCGGTGTGAGGTTCAGAAATTATTTCAGCGGCGTTTGATACAGGGGGACCGTTCGAACTCACGGGAGGTCCGCTCGGTATATCTTCGCTTAAGGATGCGAAATTGTCTGGCTCACCAGATTCAGGATCATCTCTTCTTTTCCTCAAGAGTAGCGCCATCAGAACAGCGATAAAAAGAACTCCAGCAATCGATGTGGCCATTAATTCAAGACTCATTCCAAAACCTTCTGATTCGACACTGGTGAAATTAAAACTACGGCTATCAGTCCAACTGAGTACTCCATCCACCGTTTCAATCGTAATTCGAACCTCTCCTTTCGTATCTCCTCCGAGACGATGCAATTCACACATCATGTCAGTATATTCTAGATTTAAATGACCAGCAGCATGTTCCAGTTGCTGGCCAGATTGGTTCACCAAGATTCCTTGGCACACTGTTTGCCATTGTTCGGGTTGATCTACCGTAATCAGATATGTTTCGGCCTGAGTTGAAGAGGAAGAGACATTTATCCAAAACGGCGCTGGCATTCCTGTTGTGAATGTTTGCTCTGATTGAAGAGTCATTTCAGCCTCCATCATGCGTTGTTTGTCAACAAGTATCAAAGTTTCATGATTTAATTCGTATGGCCTCGATTCAAAATCTTCTCCAGCTATTACATCAAATGAGACGACAATACGTGTATTCAGAGCCATATCTTTTGGAATCATTATATCGACGACAAGCAACATTTCTTGACCAGCAGCCATCGTAAAGATGTTCGCTTCATTAAACGGACGTGATGCGCCAGAAGTACCGATGCTGAGGAAAGCCATAATGTCCGGATTCGGTGGTGATGTGGATACAGACGCCATGACCGTGAAACGATCATCGACAGCATTTCCAATATTCTTTACCGTGATGTTCACCGAAGCCGTCCCTCCGACACTGGCTGTTGTTTCACTTTGATTCGCCTGAAGCTCCGGTTTCCGAACTGATGCTGTAATTGAATCAAAAGAAATACTGTTGTCATCGACTTGTAAATCCTCGAGGCCATCGCTGTTTTCTACTGAAAATCCGATGGAATGAATTTCACCTGCCTTCTCAGTACTCGGCAGCAGAATCCAGACTTCGATCTCCACCACATCTTCACTATCATACGGCGCAGAGAGTTCAATGACTCCTGTGTGATTTTCCCAAGGTGAGATGTCAGGTGTGTCATTAATTCTTATCCACCAATCCCATGTTTCGGGAATTGTTTCACTTGTGAGTGTTGCAGCAACTTGACCATTGCCATTGTTCTCTATCTCCAAGAGCACCAACGTAGGCACACCTGGCGTCAATTTCTGCGGGGATTCAATCAGACGTAACTCAAGATCACTTACGGTGCTGACGACTATTCCATCATAGGGCGTTCCTTGGAATACCATTCCGCTTCTTTTTGAGGTGATGACAGGTGTAATTGCTGGTGCATTATCTCCTGCTTGTCCAGTCGATGGTGCTGTGATATCAATGGTGAAGGATGTTGATGATTCACTATTGATAACCGCGTTGTCAAGGGTTGGTTGCTCAATAATCCATTGACCTGGAGGGTCGTGGAGCAGTGACACAGAGAAGATATCTTGTCGACTTGCATTATTCCAAATAGTGAATTCGATGGAGAATGTCTCTCCAGCATCCACGGTTGTGTCTTTGTTCATTTGATATGCAGATATTTCGATGGTTGCATTACTAATCATCGAGGCAGAAACATCAATACTTTGGGTATGACTTCGAATAGAATTATTTTGTGAAACAGCTGTTAAAGAGAAACTAAACATCGAATCCGGAATCGCATCATTTGGAATCGTGAGGGTAAACTCAACTTCTTCAGGCGAGTCTGTACGCACGAGAACACTTGATTCCTGAGTCCAAGCCAAATTAACATCCCAAGATGAAGGGAGGGTCGGAGTATCAATTGTCAAATCAAATACATCAGTAGCATCGCCTAAGTTTTGTATCTCAACGGAAAAGGAACATGTATTCCCCGGAGGGCATGAAGGCGCACTTTCTGGTTTGACAATATACGGTTCTCGATCTGCCAACACTTGGTATTGCATTGGTAGAGTTGTATTGACTTCCGTGTATTGGCTTGATATTCCTTTGAATGTCATCTGTTGGAGCCCAGTCGTAGCATTTTGGTCAGGTTGAATTTTCACATCTATAAATTTAGATTCACCAGGCGCTAAGAATACTCCTGATTGTATATTGATCGAAACACCGCTCGGATGGGCGAAATACGTAGACCACCCGGCAGGTAGGCCCAATATTTCGGGTAATACGGAATCTGAGATATTACCATCATTGGTAATTTCTACCCGGACAGTGCCCCATTGACCAGGAACAGAACCGACCGTCGAAATTCCATTTGAAGAGAGTGCATATTCATCTTGTCGGACTTTTTGGTCATATACAAAGACCAAGTCATCGAAGTAATATCCAATATCGTTCAATGATGCATCGGACTCAAACATGAAACGGAATTGAGTTTGACTGTGAAAATGCTCTTGCGGTATTGGAATAAGTGGAGATGTTGCACCTCCGTTGCTGATTGAAAAAGTTTGATAATCTTGGCCATCCGAAAAGTTTTGGTCAATGGTAGTACTAATGCTGCCTAAATCAAACCAACTCCCCATTCCAGTCAATACTTGTATTTTCAAAGCATCACCAGCGGCTGCACTTCCAGTGTAAAAGAAACTCAAACCATTCGTACGAGTCGGGTTTGATACCGCATCAGACATATCCATGACCGGCGTCACCAACGCAGTAGCCAGATTGTTGGTGTAGGTGGAAGATTGTCCATTGCCGACGTGGCAACTACTGCCCATCGAAAGGCCGGTGTCAGTACTGATTCCCCATTGTATTCCAGCAGTCCAACCAATCAATGAATCGCAATTGAAGTAACTGCTTGCAACAGTGAGGCTCCCTGCACGCACATCATTTTGGGTATTATCGTCGAGGACGGTCGAAGTGGCTCGTATGATTAAGGTGTGATTACCTGCATATGTAGGAGTGAATGTTTTCGAAATAGAATTCGAATTCCCACCGCTTAGTGCACCTAATTGCACCGTTTCATTGATCATTTCGAATAAGGTGTATTCATTATGGAGAACTTTGATATTGACATCAATTGTTCCTGATGTAGACGTTCCAATATTTTCAATCATGACATCAACTTGAATTGGGATATCCACTACTGTATCCACTACATAGAGCATTGCAGGACGATTAAAACCAGGCACTGGATAGTTAGAAGAAAACATGCGGTATTTTTCTTCATCACCCGCGTTGGTGTAAGAGAAAGAAACGTCGGTAACGGTTACATCGACGCCAGTTGCACGAGCTGAAGTTGGCTTAGAGGAGGTGTTCTCCATTTCTGTTTCCTGAGTGGCAGGGATGCTGCTCCCTACCAAGAGGCACAGAAGGAAGAATGCTACGAACTTCTGCATGACGCTCATTGTGCCACATGCCATCAATATATATGAGGCAATTGGGAAAAGAAGTGCCTCAAGATTCTTCAAGAGATGCTTTGACCTGGTTTTCAGAATCTTGCAATTTCACTTGATCTTTATTTTCTTTCGCTTTTGCAGCAAAGTAGACTGTGAATGATGGAATCAAGACCATGGAAAAGCATCCAACAACTGCTGCAAGAGCCCATAGGAATTCCGTTGCAGCATCAACAGAAAACACAGCAATGGATTCAAATTCTTCATTGACAGTGATCATTTTTATTTCTGGAGAAGTTTGCCGGTCACCCTCTTCAATAATCTCAACACGTAGAACAGAAGGACTGTGCTCGTAAGTAATCAATTCCTTTGCCTTCGATGTCGCTTCAACAAGGTCTGAACCGTAGACTGTTCCGTTATTTCTTCGCGCAGGGTCGTATGAGGTCAACGCGTGAATCTCAATTGTGCCACCATCTGGTGAATCGACCTCATGAGTCGTATTCTTTTGGCATTGTACTGCACAACTGAATGATTGGTCTGATTGGACTCCAAGAAGCCTATGACTAAACAATCCCGCTGAATTAATCAAACGAACTTTTGATTCCGACGAAAGATCGATGGCCGAGAGGTGAATCCAGGTGAGATTTGAACTGTTTGCCGGAATATCCCATGCCCAAGTCGTTGTGTTTGAAGATTCTTGATAGATGCGGACAGGTTCATCGATTTCATGATCTGTTTCGTAGGATTCTGTCGTATAGAGGTAATACGAAGGAGAGACGGTCGCTCCATAAACGGCGTATGAGAGCAAAAAAATCAAGGTCACAGACAGACCAAGTAATGTCCTCAAAAGGTTCGGGTTCTGTGCCAAAGCCTTCTTCATTATACCTGCTAACAGCCCCTCTGTCTTGAACCCTTGTCATCGACCTTTTTCGCACAACTGAAAGAGGACGAGATGGATTATGCAGTACGATTTAGCCGTTCTCTTCATATAGGGGAGTTCGGTCGGCAAATTGCTCGGTGTCTTATCATGACGACTCTATACGATATACCCGCTGAAATCCTTAACCCAGCTCTTGCTGCGCGACTTGAAGAATCAGAGAGCGTTTCTACCCCTGAATGGGCTGAATTCGTTAAAACTGGAGTCGATCGAGAACGCCCACCTTCACAAGTGAACTGGTGGTTCCTCCGATCTGCAGCAATTCTACGCAAGGTCGCCCGTGAAGGACCAATTGGTGTTACCCATTTGGCTCAAGCATTCGGTGGTCGCAAGGATAACGGCGCAAGCCCGAACACACCAGGTGTCGCTTCTCGCCACATCATCCGAACTTCTCTCCAACAACTCGAAGCCTCTGGTTTAGTCGAGAAAGTTGCTGGTCGTATCGTCGATGATGAAAATGGCGATGCTCTTCAACTCTTCAAAGGTCGACGCATTACCGCTGCTGGTCACAAGATGATTGACAGTGTAGCGCACGAATGCCGACCTCTTGCAGAAGAACAATATCCAGGACTCGCAAAGTATTGAAGGACGTGAATGAGGTGACAAGCATGGTTTCTACTCAAGACAATGAGTTGAATCAACTTCGCGAACAACGTCGAATGGCTCTTCAACAACAATTTGAACAGCAAGCTGCACATCAAGCAGATGCTGAAGTCCAAGCACAAGAGGCTCAGCGAGTTTCGCAAAGCCTCGATGCTTCAATGAAGACTCTTCTTTCCCCTGAAGCACGTTCCCGCATCTCAGCAATTGCATTAGCAACTCCTGAGCGTGCTGAAATGATCAAGCAGTCAATTGTTCAAATGCACACCCAAGGCAAATTGAACACAATAATGAATGATGAGCAATTAAAACAATTGCTCCAATCCCAATCGAAGAGCCGCCGTAGTGCGTCCATCCGAAGAATCTGAGAAGGTGCTCGAACATGTCAAGAAATAAACCAGCAGCTAAGAAAATACGCCTCATGAAAGTGGGGAAGCAAAACCGGCGTGTCCCCGTTTGGGTCATGTTGAAGACCGACCGAAATACTGTGTCCCATCCTAAGAGACACCACTGGCGCCGT